>Ga0255098_1000026_pt1 | contig 66483 bp, 64 predicted proteins | sample Colum_Atlam_RepC_2_FD_188440 | JGI IMG/M metagenome (GOLD analysis project Ga0255098, IMG submission 188440) | Freshwater microbial communities from Columbia River, Oregon, United States - Colum_Atlam_RepC_8d | ecosystem: Environmental > Aquatic > Freshwater > River | place: USA: Oregon... | reverse complement strand
AAAAAGTCCATTTTTAATGTGTGTCACAAATGTGTCACAAAATGAGATACGAATTTAAAAATATAAAAAAAGTAAAACTTTGAAATGGCTGAGTTGGAATATCTTTTTCTTAAAATGAAAAAAACGGTATCGTTTGTTTAATGGAAATGTAATTGATTTAAATATCAATCCAAATACTTTTAAATATTATCTTAAGAATTTTATGGAAAAATAAAATTCACTTCATAAGAATATAAATATAGCTTTTAATGAAGATTTTATCCGTCAATCATAAAAAAAATTACCAAAATTTCTAAATAAAATAGTTATTTTTTATGTGTCCATTTTAGTAGTATCCTACTCGCCAAAACCCCCAATCAAAAATCTTACGTGGAGTGCACCCCTACTAATTTGAACAGAAATTAAACAAGTCAGAAACATTTACATCTAAAGCTTTTACGATTTTAAGCATTGTAGATACTTTCATCTCTTGCTTCCCTTTAATGTACTTTCTTAGGTTCTCAACATCAAGGTCAGCATCATGAGCAACTTCTCGTGTCTTCAATCCTTTAATCTTGATTATCTCCTCTATACGCATCCCTAGACTTACAATTTCTGGGTTAAGTGGTGTTTTTCGAACTCTTTTTTCCATACTGGAAAATTACTTTCATCTGATTAAATGTGTGTAATTGTTTACAATAGGTTGTATGTAACTGATTTTTTTTATATTTGTTCTTTAAATAATAAAGTATGAAAACTATCATGATGATTTTATTGATGACTACAATTAGTTACTCACAAAGCATTTCTAAGCAAGTTATAGGAACTGGTGAAAAAACACAAAGTAATTCCAATCTTAAAGTTAATTGGACAATTGGAGAGCCAGTAGTAGGTCTAATGAGTAATGGAGGCAATCAATTAGGTAATGGTTATTATCCAGCTTTAGATTTACAAGCACTTAGCGTTGAAGATAATGTCTTGGATGTTCAATTAAGAATTTTTCCCAACCCCACCTCACAATTGTTGTATGTATTACATCCTGATATGAGTTCCTTTGGAATTACTATTTTGGATTTGAATGGCAAGCAATTGTATTCGGGAACCATAAATAAAGATGAGCCTTTAGATGTATCAAACTACACTCAAGGAATGTATTTAGTAACAGTTGAAAATAAAAAAACAAACAAAAAGAATACCTATAAAATAATAAAAAAATAAAACCAAGATAAAATGAAAAAACTCTTTACTCTTTTAGCATTAACAATTACATTAATTGTATCAGCACAAGCTCCTCAAGGATTTAATTATCAAGCTACAGTCAGAAACTCTTCAGGAGCATTATTATTAAATCAAATCGTTTTGGTTAAGTTCAATGTTTTTCAAAACTCTGCAACTGGAAGTTTAGTTTATAGTGAAAATCAGACTGCCAACACAGATGATTTAGGTCATATTGCATTAGTGGTAGGACAAGGAACAGCAACTACAGGAACGTTTTCTAACATTAACTGGGGAAGTGGTTCTTATTATTTAGGAATAGAACTTAATTCAGGTTCAGGTTATGTTGCCATGGGAACAACGCAGTTGTTGAGTGTGCCTTATGCATTGTATTCTAATAGTTCAGCAACTTCGACACCTCAAAACTTAACTTCAGTATTGAATGCTGGAAATAGTGCTAATAATACTAAAATTATTAATCTAGGGGATCCAGTAAACCCTAAAGATGCAGTAAATAAGGATTATGTTGATGCGCAAATATTACTACTACAAAATTACATCAATACATTACCTGTAACTGATATTGATGGTAATACTTATTTACCAGTAACTATTTGCAATCAAACTTGGACTAGTTCTAACTTAAATGTAACCCATTATAGAAATGGCGATGTAATACCACAAGTTACTGATCCAACTGCTTGGGCAAACCTAACAACAGGTGCATGGTGTTATTACAACAATGATCCAGCAAATGGTGCTATTTATGGCAAACTATATAATTGGTATGCAGTAAATGATCCAAGAGGTCTAGCCCCTCAAGGATGGCATATTGCATCAGACGCTGAAATGACCTCTCTGACAACTTGTTTGGGTGGAGAATTGATTGCAGGAGGGTTAATGAAAGAAATAGGAACAACACATTGGGCGTCTCCTAATACAGGAGCCACAAATAGTGCTGGTTTTATAGGTCTTCCAGGAGGATATAGAAGCTTTTTTGGTGTTTTTGCAGATGTGACTTTAGGTGGTAATTGGTGGACTTCAACTCAAGCAAATGCTACAGAGGGTTGGTTACGTAAACTATCTTATAATAATGCTAATCTAACCAGATTAGGCGCAACTAAAACATTGGGACTTTCAGTACGTTGTATTAAGAATTAATTTTTTCAAAAAAACTAAATCACATTATTGGTCTAGTCTATTTTATAAGGACAATCAAAAGGTCTCACTCCAATCGTTTGCTTTGTTACGTTGGGCTGTTCCAGTCGCTTTAACAAGCTTCCATTTCACAGACCACTTGAATTCAAAACTAAGGGCAGTTATGAAAAATAACAGCCCTTTTTTTGTTTTCTGCGCTCCTAGTCTCCACCCGCGCACTAGATAATCCTTTAACATTATTATTAAACTGCTTAGCCTATGACTTTTTATGTTTTTAGCTAATTAGTAAGGAATGTTTAATTATGATAGTGTATCAATACTTAAAATATTTTTTTTAAAAGGCTTTTTGTATATTTTTTTTTTGATTTTACATACAAAAAATCAAAAAGTAACGTTTTATATCATGTAACCAAAGAAATTAATTTTAAAATTAAACCTTTTCAGCATTAAGTTGTCTTACTTTATAATAGCACAATTATGAAAAAATCAGTATTATGGTCATTACGTTTAGGGTTTACATCTAAACAAGCAGAAAATATTGATTCTTTGGGTATTGAGGAATTTATCAAAACTTCTTTAAGTATACCATTTAACAATCAAATTCCAGATTGCTTACAGGAAACGCCAAAAACAATTGAAAAAATACGAGAATTTAAAAAGGAACTTGAAACCAAAAATGAAGAAGAAAAAAAAGAATTAAAAAGAATCCTTTTTGACGCTTCAGATTTAAAAAAATGGTGGATTGATGAAATACAAAATCAAGCATTTCCTCTTCGCGAAAAAATGGTCTTGTTTTGGCACAACCATTATGTTTCAACTTCTAAAAAAGTAAGAGTAAATTGGTGGATTTACCAACATAATTCGATATTAAGAGAACATGCATTTGGTAACTTTAGAGAACTAACAAAAAAAATTATAAAATCAAATGCAACATTAATTTATCTAGATAATCAAAACAATAAAAAAGATAAGCTTAATGAAAACTTAAGTAGAGAGTTGCTAGAACTTTTTACTATTGGAATTGGCAACTATTCTGAAGATGATATTAAGAATGGAGCGAAAGCACTCGCTGGTTTACTGCCAAATGATGCTGAAGGTAGCTATAAAATTAAGCTGGAAAATAAAGAAGAAATAAGTTATTTTAATAAAAAAGGGATATTTAAATTAGACGATATTGTAAATATTATTTTTGAACAAGAACAAACACCCTATTTGATTGTTAGAAAAATTTTAAAATGGTTTATTTATGACAATCCCAAAGAAAAATTGGTACAATATTATGGAGACTTTTTCAAAGTTGTAGACTACGAAATTGAACCCCTTTTAATTAAAATTTTTACGGAAGAATTTTCAAAAAAAACAGCAGGAAGTAAAATTAAGAATCCTTTAGAATATATTCTTCAGTTATCTAATTCATTAGAAATAAAAACATTAGAATCTTCTGCTATAAATTTCTTTCTAAATCAACAAGGTATGGATTTATTTGACCAACCTAATGTTAAAGGCTGGGTTGGCGGAAATAAATGGCTCACTTCACAAATTTATTTACAAAGAAATAAAGTAAGTGATTTGTTATGTAACGGGCAAACCATTTCAGAAAAATCAATAAATAATACCCATAAAAAAGTGGCACAAATAAACGTTTCTTTTATATTTAATATGGATGATAACCCTAAAGAAATAATAAAAAAAATGAGTGAACATTGCCTTTTTGAAAGTAGTGATGAATTAGAAAATGATTTTAATACTCTTTTAAAATATGATTTTGACCCTAAATCTAGTAATGCTCAACAAGTAATATTGAGATTATTTAATTTTATGACAAAAACACCAGAATATCAACTAATTTAATTTTATGACAAAAACACCAGAATATCAACTAATTTAATTTGTAACAATGAATAGAAGAAATTTTTTATCACTAACAGGTACCTTTACTGGTGGCTTATTATTAGTTCCTGATTTTCTTCATGCAATAGGAAATTCAAACAATTTAGTTACAGGAAATGAATGTTTGCTATTCATCCAATTAAATGGTGGAAATGATGGCTTAAACACTTTTATTCCTTTTCAGGACGAAGCATATTATCAATTACGCCAAAATATTGCAATTCATAAAAATGAAGTATTAAATATTGGGCAAGGCATGGGCTTTCATCCAGCTTTAAAAGATTTTTCGAGAATAATGCAAGAAGGAAACTTAACTGTAATCCAAAACGTTGGTTACCCTAATCCTAGTCGTTCACATTTTAGAAGTCAAGAAATATGGGAAACAGCCTCTCCAGCAAATAAATACCTTTCGAATGGTTGGCTAGGAAGATACCTTGACATACATTATCACCACCACAATCCTGTTGGAGCAATAAATATTGATACAATAGACAATTTAGCACTTAAAGGTGAACTACCTAATGTTACTACAACAAAAAATCCCAATCGTTACAAATCAAATTATAATAGTAAAATTGAAACATTATCTGAAAATCCACAATTAGATTTTGTTAGAAAAGTTGCTAATTCTGTTACTGAAGGTTCCATTGAAATTCAAAAAGCACTTGCTAATTCCTCAAAATCCATCCCCTATCCAAAAACCACTTTAGGTAGAAATTTAGAATGGATTGGACAATTAATAAAAGGAAATTTAAACACGTCAATATATTATACTTCACAAAGTGGCTACGATACTCACGATAACCAAAAAGAGTCTCAAAAAAGAAACTTTACAGAATTGAACGATGCTATTGCAACTTTATATGATGATTTAAAAACTTCTAACAAATTAAATACCACCACAATTGTAATTTTTTCTGAATTTGGCAGAAGAGTAAAAGATAACGGTAAAGGTACTGATCACGGTACAGCAGCTCCTATGTTTATAATAGGTGGAAATAATAAAGGAAAAATTATTGGAGAAAACCCTGATTTAATTGATTTGGACAATGGCGATTTAAAATATAAAATTGACTTTCGAAGTGTGTATGCTTCATTATTAAAAAATCAATTAAATTTTAATCCAAAACAAATTGGTCTTAATGCTATCCCTTTAGAAAAAATATTTTAATAACACAAAAACTTATTTTCTTCTTGGTATCATGTAACTTTTTTCATTTAAAGCATACCATTTATTTCAAATCTCCTAAACTATTGACGGTTAAATACCTTTCAACTGTATAACCTTCTGCATATTCCACTCCCACTAGCCTACCCAAGTCTTGAGCACGATATATTACACTGTTTAAAAAGTTTTCTGAAGTAATTGGTGTAACAGGCTCCTTTGAATTTGGATCGTAAAATTGCGAACCATAAGCCAATACCGATTCCATTTTTTTATCCATATATCCTGTAATATCTACCGCAAAATCTGGTTCAATTGTTTGCCATTGAATATAATGATACACAACTTTTGGACGCCAAGCTTGTTGCGCTTCGCCATTAAGTTCGGTCTTAATTTGAATCAATCCAGATAAAAAACAAGCATCGCTAACCAATTTACTTCCTTTTCCGTGGTCAATATGTCTGTCGGCAATAGCATTACACAATACGATATCTGGTTGAAATTTGCGAATGGCTTGAATTACTTTTAATTGATGCGCTTCATCGTTCACAAAGAAACCATCACGCAAATCTAAATTTTCTCTTACTATAACGCCTAAAATTTCTGAAGCTTTAGCTGATTCAGCATTACGAATTTCAACAGAACCACGCGTGCCTAATTCACCACGCGTTAAATCGATGATTCCGACTTTTTTTCCTAAAGCAACCTCTTTGGCTATAGTACCACTACATCCTAATTCTACATCGTCTGGATGTGCTCCAAAAGCTAATATATCTAATTTCATTTTTAAACTTTTATATTTTTTAAACACATAGAATCATAGATTTTCTTTGTGTTTATTTTAGTATTTCACTTAACATAGTTTACATAGTATTTCTATTGAACTATTTAAAATACAATGTCTTTTAAAATTTTCTATGTGCCTGTGTGTTTCATTTTTATTTTGAAACTAAAACATTTCGCATGGTCATGGATTTATTTTCGGTTTCAATGAATTCCTTTTCTGGATTACTGTCTTTTGTTATACCACAACCAACGTATATATTCACAACATCATTTTCCACTTCTAAACAGCGTAAATTTACAAATAAATCGGTTAGATTTTCTTTGTTATATTCCCCTAAAAATCCTGCATAATATTTTCGATTATAACCTTCATTTTTCAGTATAAAATCGATTGTTTTATCTTTGGGTAAACCACAAACCGCTGGTGTTGGATGCAATGTTTTTATCAAGTCACTCACTTGAAAATCAGCAGTCAGTTCACCTGAAATTAATGATTTTAAATGTACTAAATTTCCAGCTTTAACAGTTTCAGCATCAGTAACTATAAGTTCATTTACTTTGCTATTTACTTTATCTAAAATATAATTGGTTACAAATTGTTGCTCCTCCTTTTCTTTGGTTTCCCAAATTACGTTTTCAGCATACAATTGCGTTCCTGCCAAAGCCACTGTTTCAAATTGATTTTGATTAATTTTTACCAATTGTTCTGGTGTGGCTCCCATCCATAAACCAATTTTTGGATGAAAAAATAAATAGCGAAAAGCCATTGGATAAGTAGCGATTAAATTCTGAAACGTTGCTACAATTGAAATTTGTTTCTTCAAAACCATTTTACGTGACAAAACTACTTTATCAAATTCACCCTGTTGAATTGCCAAAACTCCTTTGGAAACTAAATTTTCAAAAGCTACTTTTTGATTACTTTCAGAAGTTAAATTTACAGCCGTTAGTTTCTCTAAAAGACTTAGATTTCCTTGTGTAAATAAATTTCCTTCAAATGGAATTACGACTTGATTTTCTCCATGAAAAGGTACAAATACAAATCCGGCTTGATTGGAAAAAGCAGTAATTTCATCCGTTTGTTGTATAAGTAAATTCCAAACAGATTCGTTAGGTTTCACATAACAAACAAAAGGTTTTTGTTGCGATACTAAAACTTGTATTTCTTCAAAAACTTGCATTATTGTCTTCTAGATAATACCATATTCGTTAATTTACAAATCGAAATTAACTTTCCTTGCTCATCTACAATTCTAATTTCCCATAAATGAATACTAGCCCCTTTATGGATAATTTTAGCCGTAGCGGTTACCATTCCTTCGCGTTTACTTTTTAAATGATTCGCTGAAATCTCAATACCACGAACTTCTTGTTTTGCGGGATTTACAAACATTAATGAAGCTGCGCTTCCTACACTCTCTGCTAAGGCTACTGTTGCACCACCATGCAATAATCCCATGGGTTGATGAACTCTTGGATTCACAGGCATTGTTGCTGTTAGAAAATCTTCGCCAGCATCGGTGTAAACGATATCTAAGGTATTCATTAAAGTATTTTTGCTCCAATCATTACACAATTGCAACATTTTTTCTCTATCAAACAACATAACTTTTATTTTTTGGTAAAATTAAACATTCCGAAGAGAATAATTCATGTTATTTAACGTTTTATAAATATTTGGACATGATGGAAATTGACTAAAACAAAATAATTACCACATAGAAACATAGCCCTAAAATTGAATTTAAAGGCGTTCAAACTTTACATTAGGAAACCTAGCCCTTTGTAATTCAATATTTGAACTAAAATGAACTCAGTCAAAAAGGTTATCTATGTTTCTATGTGGTTAAAACGAAAAGTTTATTTTCAAAAATTTAAATTAATAATTACATTTACCAAAATTAACTCTACATGCGTCGTTTATTACTTTTATTACTTATAGGATTAGCCGTTTCAGTAACTTCTTGCCGAAACGATTTTGATTTTGAATCACAAACTGGTAGTTTGAGTTTTTCTAAAGATACCGTTTATTTAGATACCGTATTTACGAATATTGGCTCAAGTACTTACACATTAAAAGTATATAACAATACTGATAAAAATATTTCTATTCCATCTTTACGTTTAAAAAAAGGAACCGCTTCAAAATACCGATTAATGGTTGATGGTATGGCCGGACAAGTATTTGAAGATGTTGAACTTCTAGCAAAAGATAGTATGTTTATTTTTGTATCCGTAACTGCTGAAGTAGCCGATGCAAATCCTACCGACTTTTTATATACCGATCAAATTTTATTTGGTGAAGAAACCAATTCAAACCACCAAAAAGTGGAATTGGTTACTTTAATTCAAGATGCCTATTTTATTTATCCTGGAAGAGTTCAAAATCCGGATGAATCATACACTTATGATGAACTAAATCTAGGAGTTGATGGCAATGGCGATCCAATTACAATCCGTGGTCGATTTTTGGAAGAAACGAATCCAGTGAATGGAGATGAATTGCATTGGACTAACACAAAACCTTATGTGATTTATGGCTATGCAGCGGTTCCTTCTAACAAGACCTTAGTGGTTGATGCAGGTGCTAGAATACATTTTCATGCCGAATCAGGATTAATCGTTGCCAATAATGCTTCGATTCATGTAAATGGAACAAATTCAACAACAGCAGCCTTAGAAAACGAAGTTATCTTCGAAGGCGATCGTTTAGAACCTGATTTTTCTGAAGTTCCAGGGCAATGGGGAACCATATGGCTAACTCAAGGAAGTACTAATAATCAAATTAAAAACCTTACTATTAAAAATGCTACGGTTGGGATTTTAGTTTCCGGAAACGATGGCACTCCTACTCCATCATTAACTCTTGAAAATACTCAAATTTACAATTGTTCTAATGTTGGGATTTTAGCTCGTACTGGAAATATAGAAGGTAAAAACATGGTCATCAATAATTGCGGACAAGCTTCATTTGCAGGAAGTTTTGGAGGTAGCTATGAATTTACACATTGTACCTTTGCAAATTATTGGTCAAACTCAACACAGACTTGCATTAGATTAGATGATTTTATAACAACTGAAACAGGAGATGAAATAGAGCCTCTTGAAAAAGCTAATTTTAATAATTGTATTATTTATGGCTCTACAAATTTTGGGGTTTTTTATAGAAAAAAAGGAACAACTTTTAATTATAAATTTGACCATTGCTTAATTAAGTTTGCTGATTATAGTAATCAGTTTGGCAATAACCCGATGTATTCTTTTACAGATGCTACACTATATGATACTTGCTTAATTGCAACGAATTCTACTGTAAATAACCCTGATTTTAAAGATACAAGGAAAAATGAATTAATAATTGGAGAAGATTCTGCTGCGAGAGGAACTGCAGATAATACCTATTCAACTTTTAATGATATTTTGAATAATACAAGAAGTGGTGCTACTGATATGGGTGCTTACAATTGGTTAAGCTTCTAACAAAAAATTAAAAAATTGTTAATATTTTTTATTATTCATTAAAGTTATTTTTAATTAATTAATTTTGCACTCCCCAAATTAATTAGAAATGCCTAAGACCGAATTGATTATCTTTTCATTTTTGAAAAGAAATATATCCGTTAATAAGTTTTTATTTATATCATTTTTTTTTATTTCTATAGCGAACGGACAAGTTGGTATAGGTACTGTAAATATAAATGATTCTGCTTTACTTCAATTAGAAAGTACTACTCAGACTTTTGTTCCTCCAAGAGTGACAACTACACAAATGAATTTAATAACAAATCCAAAAGAAGGTTCTCTTGTTTTTAATTCAACATTACAAGTTGTTTTTATTTTTATTAATGGAAACTGGGTTGAACTTATAAGTAATAGAACACCAACATTATTACTATGCAGATCAAATGGAACCTTTTCGACATCATTAACAAATGAATTTCAAATACCATTAAATAACTCTCATGTAGTTGAAAATGACACTTCTGTTTTTACAGTAAATAGTAACGGTAAAGTAACTATTTTAAAGGCGGGAACTTATGTTTTTTCTGCTACATTAAGCACAGCTAATTTATCAAGTGGAAATAGAAAATTTTACCTAAAACTTTACAAAAATAATTCAGAAATTGGTATGTTATCTTCGACTAGTTTTACATTTCCATCTAACGATTATTGGGGAGGTAATGGAGTTTTAATGATTAATGCTTCTGCAAATGACGTTTTTGATTTAAGATATTTCTTAAACGAAAATAACGTAAACAAAAATATTGCAATTATTTCGTATAATATAACTAAATTAAGATAATGAAAAAAATACTTATAATTTTATTGATATTTTTCTCAATAAATAATTTTTCACAAGTTGGTATTGGAACAACAACACCAAGCAATAGTTCTATACTAGAATTAGAAAGTACTACAAAGACTTTTGTACCTCCAAGAATGACAACTACACAAATGAATGCTATTCCAAGTCCTTTAAATGGTTCAATTATTTTTAATTCAACTGAGGATGCCATGTACATAAAAACAAATAATGGATGGAAAAGTATGTTTTTTGTTAATAATGACATTATTTTACTTAATAAAGAGTTTACTTCAGGAAATAATGCTTTATCAACAGGTAATAACACCTATTATGATTTACCAATTAATAGCACGGATATCATACAAAATGATCCAACTACTTTTGATGTAACGGGAAATGGAACCATTAAAATTTTAAAAACTGGAGTTTATTCTATTGTTGCTGGATTATCAACATCAAATTTACCTCCGGGAAGTAAAAAGCATATCATTGCAATTTATATTAACGGATATCTTTATAATTATTTAGCAAGAGGAACAGTAAATAATACAACAACAGATGAATTTGGTTTTAGCGGTTCTTCAGGAATAACTGTTAATGCAGGAGATGTTGTTAAAATAAGATATGTTCTTAACAATAATGGAGTTCCTCTAGATGCAAAATATATTAATATAGGTATCACAAGACTTAAATAATTAAACTATAAAGTTGTTTTAAAAGAAAAGCTTTTTTATTATAACCCTACTTAAAACTTTGAACTTCTAACTTTTTACAATAAATTTGCATTTTAAAACAACAACACAAACAACTACATACAATGATTCATTTCTTCGGAAACCAATCCAACACCGTTTTTGCGGTACAAATGCAAAACGAATTATCGACTGAAGACATCAACAAATTAAATTGGCTTTTTGGCAACGCACATAAAATAGAAAAATCCGTATTGTCGGATTTTTTTGTTGGACCCCGTGCCGCTATGGTTACGCCTTGGAGTACCAATGCTGTAGAAATTACTCAAAACATGGGAATTTCAGGCATCATTCGTATTGAAGAATTTGAAAAAGTAGCAACCGATTTTAATGATTTTGATCCAATGCTTTCGCAAAAGTATTCGGAATTACATCAAGAAATTTATACGATTAATATCCAACCAGAACCAATTTTGGATATTGAAGATATTGCCGCTTATAATAAATCAGAAGGTTTAGCTTTAAGTCCAGAAGAAGTGGACTATTTGAATAATCTTTCTACAAAATTAGGAAGAAAATTAACTGATTCTGAAATTTTTGCTTTCTCACAAGCGAATTCAGAACACTGTCGTCACAAAATTTTTAACGGAACATTTGTGATTGATGGTGAAGAAAAACCAACTTCTTTATTCAAATTAATTAAGAAAACATCCGAAACAAATCCAAACGATATTGTTTCGGCCTATAAAGATAACGTAGCTTTTGTTAAAGGTCCGAAAGTGACGCAATTTGCTCCAAAAAGCGCTGAAAAACCTGATTTCTACCAAGAAAAGGAATTTGATTCAGTACTTTCTTTAAAAGCAGAAACACACAACTTCCCTACAACTGTTGAGCCATTTAACGGTGCTGCAACCGGTTCAGGAGGAGAAATTCGTGACCGTTTAGCGGGAGGACAAGGTTCTTTACCATTAGCAGGAACTGCGGTTTACATGACTTCGTATTCTCGTTTAGCAGAAGAACGTCCTTGGGAAAACGGAATGGCAGAAAGACCTTGGTTGTACCAAACGCCAATGGATATTTTAATTAAAGCGTCGAACGGAGCTTCAGATTTTGGAAATAAATTTGGACAACCTTTAATTACGGGTTCTATTTTAACTTTCGAGCATGAAGAAAATAATCGTAAAATTGGTTACGATAAAGTCATCATGCAAGCGGGTGGAATTGGTTACGGAAAATTAGATCAAGCAATTAAAAAGAAACCTACTGCTGGCGATAAAATCGTTATTTTAGGAGGAGAAAATTATAGAATTGGAATGGGTGGTGCTGCGGTTTCTTCAGCAGATACAGGTGCATTTGGTTCAGGAATAGAATTAAATGCCATCCAACGTTCGAATCCTGAAATGCAAAAACGTGCTGCGAACGCTATTCGTGGTTTGGTAGAAAGTGATAACAATCCAATCGTTTCAATTCACGATCATGGTGCGGGTGGACATTTGAACTGTCTTTCTGAATTAGTTGAAGAAACTGGAGGATTAATCGATTTAGATAAATTACCTGTTGGTGACCCAACACTTTCTGCAAAAGAAATCATCGGAAACGAATCACAAGAACGAATGGGATTGGTTATTGGTGAAAAAGACATCGAAACTTTACAAAGAATTGCTGACAGAGAGCGTTCTCCAATGTATCAAGTAGGTGATGTAACTAACGACCATAGATTTACCTTCGAATCAAAATCGACTGGTTTAAAACCAATGGATTATGCCTTAGAAGATTTCTTCGGAAGTTCGCCAAAAACGATTATGACGGATAAAACCGTTGCTACAAACTATTCAGATTTAGAATATTCAAAAGAAAATATAGGAAGCTACTTAAGTCAGGTTTTACAATTAGAAGCAGTAGCTTGTAAAGATTGGTTAACCAATAAAGTAGATCGTTGTGTAGGCGGACGTGTAGCAAAACAACAATGTGTTGGACCTTTACAATTACCTTTAAACAATGTCGGAGTTATGGCATTGGATTTTAAAGGAAAAGAAGGAATTGCTACTTCGATAGGCCACTCACCTATTTCGGCTTTAGTAAATCCTGTGGCAGGTTCAAGAACGGCGATTGGTGAAGCTTTATCAAATTTGGTTTGGGCACCGTTAAAAGAAGGTATGAAATCGGTTTCCTTATCAGCCAACTGGATGTGGGCTTGTAAAAATGAAGGTGAAGACGCTCGTTTGTATGAAGCTGTAAAAGGATGTTCTGATTTTGCTATTGAATTAGGAATCAATATTCCAACAGGAAAAGATTCGCTTTCCATGAAACAAAAATATCCAAATGACGAAGTAATTGCACCAGGAACGGTTATTATTTCGGCTGCTGGAAATTGTTCGAACATTACGAAAGTGGTTGAACCTGTTTTACAAAGAAACGGAGGTAACATATACTACATCAACTTATCGCAAGATTCGTTTAAATTAGGTGGAAGTTCTTTTGCGCAAGTGTTGAATAAAATTGGAAATGATGTTCCTACGATTCAAGACTCAGAATTCTTCAAAAAAGTGTTCAACGTTTTACAAGATTTAATTAAAGACAGAAAAATTAAAGCAGGACACGATATTGGAAGTGGTGGTTTAATAACTACTTTATTAGAAATGTGTTTTGCAGATGCCAATTTAAGTGCGTTAATCGACTTGAGTTCTTTAGGAGAAAAAGATACGGTTAAAGCGTTATTTAATGAAAATATAGGAGTTGTTTTCCAAGCAAATGCTGAAGTGGAAGCAACTTTCGCACAACATAATATTGAAATTTTCAAAATTGGTTCGGCTATCGATGGTGATGCGTTTACCATTATTAATGGTGAAGATAGTTTAACATTTAGTATTTCTACTTTAAGAGATACTTGGTTTAAAACATCATTCTTATTAGATTCAAAACAATCTAAAAACGGAATGGCGCAAGCACGTTTTGACAATTATAAAAATCAGAAATTACAATTCACTTTTCCATCGCATTTTGATGAAAAATTACCTGTGATTGATGCATCAAAACCAAGACCAAAAGCAGCAATCATTCGCGAAAAAGGAAGTAATTCAGAACGCGAAATGGCAAATGCAATGTTCTTAGCAGGTTTTGATGTAAAAGATGTTCATATGACCGATTTAATTTCGGGAAGAGAAACATTGGAAGACATTCAATTCATTGGAGCTGTGGGTGGATTTTCAAATTCAGATGTTTTAGGTTCGGCTAAAGGTTGGGCTGGAGCATTTTTATACAACGAAAAAGCAAACACTGCATTGAAAAACTTCTATAAACGCGAAGACACGCTTTCGGTAGGAATTTGTAATGGTTGTCAGTTGTTAATGGAATTAGAATTGATTAATCCAGAACACGAAGTACACGGAAAAATGCATCATAATACTTCGAATAAGCACGAAAGTGGTTTTACTTCGGTAACCGTTCAGAAAAATAATTCAGTGATGTTATCAACGTTAGAAGGAACGACTTTAGGCGTATGGATTTCTCACGGAGAAGGAAAATTCAAATTACCATATTCTGAAGAGAAATATAACATTGTAGCTAAATATGGTTACGAAAGTTATCCAGGGAATCCAAATGGTTCGGATTTCAACACAGCTATGATGTGTGATACCTCTGGAAGACACTTAGTAATGATGCCACACATTGAGCGTTCAACATTCCCTTGGAACTGGGCTAATTATCCAGAAAGAGGACAAAAAGACGAAGTTTCGCCATGGTTAGAAGCTTTTGTGAATGCTAGAAAATGGATTGAAAACAAGAAATAATATCAGAAAGCGCTCATTTTGAGCGCTTTTTTTATACAAAAAACTGCCCGAAAGCAGTTTTAAAATTAACCCAAAAACTAAAACTTATCTGTTTTTAAAACCACGAAATTACTAGGATACTGTGTAGTAGCATCATCTTCTGCTGTAATAAAAATTCGTTTTGGTTTTGATGAAGAAACACTTTCAAACTTCACAAGGATAATATTTATATAAATCCCATTTTTTACTAAAAAAGAGCATTGATTTGAATAACCTTATCGCTTTTTGCTTAAAACTTCACTAATATTGCAAAAAATAAAGAATCATGTGGTTTGTCATTTTAAGCGTAATTTGTAGTGTAAGTGTTGGGATATTTTTAAAAGTAGCCAAACGATTTCAATTAAACATTTTTCAAATTATTACGTTTAATTATTGTTCTGCTTTACTTCTTACTTATTTTACCTACCAACCCAAATTAACCTTCGAAGAAAAAACAATTCCTTATGCCCTTTTTATTGGATTAGCAATTTTATTACCGATTGTGTTTTTAATTCAAGCCAAATCCATCAAAGAAACAGGAATTGTAAAAACAGATATTGCACAACGATTATCCTTATTTATTCCGTTAACTGCTTCCTACTTTATATTTAATGAAACCTTTAGTGAACTAAAAATTATTGGATTTATCATCGGATTTTCAGCTATATTTTTTACATTGAATAAAAAATCAGATAATAAATCTAACAATTGGGTATATCCATTATTGGTTTTATTGGGATTTGGAATCATCGATATTCTATTTAAAAGAGTAGCTGTCTTTAAGGATATTAGCTTTACTACTTCCTTATTTATAATCTTTTGTGGTGCATTTGTAATTTCCATATCATTTCTAATCGGAAAAATACTTGTTCAAAAAGAAAAATTAGAATTCAAAAATATACTATGGGGATTAGCTTTAGGAATTTTAAATTTCGGAAATATTCTCTTCTATTTAAAAGCACACAAGGCTTTATCTGAAAATCCATCCACTGTTTTTGCTGGTATGAATATGGGAGTAATTATTTTAGGAAGTATTGCTGGGATTCTAATTTTTAAAGAAAAAATAACTAAATGGAACTATTTTGGTATCTTTTTAGCAATAGTTTCAATAATTTTTATCACACTTTCTCAAATAATGTAAAAATTAGTAGGCAAGCATACTATTTTATTTTTGTTAAAATTATAATCTAAAGATTATCTACTGTATAAAAAATTGTATTATTAATTTTATTTTTATAATTTGCATAAAATAATAATTGCGAATTATGAACAATATCACACGCTTATTTGACTTTCCTTACTACCAATTAGAAAAGTATAATTTAAAAGATGCTCTAGTTACTAAATATGGAAATGAATGGGTTAAAACATCCACTCAAGAATATTTAGACAAAGCCAATGCGATTTCAAGAGGTCTACTTCTATTAGGCGTAAATAAAAATGATAAAATAGCAATCATTTCGTCTAATAATAGAACTGAATGGCATATTACAGATATTGGTGTATTACAAACTGGTGCTCAAACCGTTCCAATGTATCCAACAATTTCTGCCGAAGATTACGAATACATTTTAAACCATTCAGAATCACAATACGTTTTTGTTTCTGACCTTGAAGTTTATGAGAAATTACAAAGCATTAAATCTAATGTACCATTATTAAAAGAAGTGTATTCTTATAATGATATTGCAGGTTGTAAAAGTTGGAAAGAAGTTTTAGAATTAGGTGCAAATACGGACAACCAAGACGTTGTTGAAGACCGAAAAAACAATGTATTAACAACAGATTTAGCGACAATCATTTATACCTCAGGAACTACAGGAAGACCAAAAGGTGTAATGCTTAGTCATCAAAACATTGTTTCCGATGTTTTAATGAGTGCTCCAAGAGTACCTTTAAGAGCAGGAAGTACAAGAGCTTTGAGCTTCTTACCTATTTGTCATATCTTCGAAAGAATGTTGACGTACTTATATCAATATTATGGTATCTCAATTTACTTTGCGGAAAGTATTGAAAAAATATCTGACAATCTAAAAGAGGTAAAACCACACGTTATGTCGGTTGTTCCTCGTTTACTAGAAAAAGTATATGATAAAATTTATGCTAAAGGTGCGGATTTAACAGGAATCAAAAAAGCACTTTTCTTTTGGGCTTTAGATTTAGGAATGGAATACAAACCTTACAAACAAAATGGTGCTTTTTATGAATTTAAACTTAAAATTGCCCGAAAATTAATTTTTTCAAAATGGCAAGAAGGTTTAGGTGGCGAATTAGAATTACTAGTTTCAGGAAGTGCTGCATTACAATCACGCTTAACAAAAGTTTTCTGTGCTGCAAATATTCCTGTAATGGAAGGATATGGTTTAACGGAAACATCTCCCGTTATTTCGGTTAACGATATGCGAAACAATGGTTTCAGAGTAGGTTCAGTTGGTAAAGTATTGGATGGAGTTGAAGTTAAAATTGCTGAAGACGGAGAAATCTTGTGTAAAGGCCCAAACGTAATGATTGGATATTACAAAGACGAAACACAAACCAGTGAGGTACTTAAAGAGGGGTATTTCCACACTGGTGATATTGGGGAAATTGATGCTGATGGTTTCTTAAAAATTACAGATCGTAAAAAAGAAATGTTCAAAACTTCTGGTGGAAAATATGTTGCTCCTCAAGTTTTAGAAAATACTTTTAAACAATCACGTTTTATTGAACAAATTATGGTAATAGGTGACGGAGAAAAAATGCCTGCTGCTTTTATTCAGCCAAATTTTGAATTTGTTAGAGAATGGGCGCATCGTCATCACAATTTAAATGTTGGTGCTACCAATGAAGAGTTATGTACTAACCAAATGGTAATTAACAGAATTCAAGAAGAAATTGATCACTGTAACGAAAAATTTGGTAATTGGGAAAAAGTTAAACGTTTTGAACTTACTCCTGATGTTTGGTCAATTGTAGACGGTCACCTTACTCCTACTATGAAATTGAAACGAAAAATTATCAAAGAAAAATATTCTGATTTATATCAAAAAATATATGGATAAAAATTATAAAGCCCGCAAATTGTGGGCTTTACTTTATTAAAATGTTAAATTTAATTAAAAACATTAAAAAATACTATGCATGCATAGTATTTTTTTTTATATTTGAAAAAGTTTTGAATATATACTATATGAAAGATAAAACGATAGATTATGCATTAAGAACAACCTGGCAAGCTGTTGCTAGAATGTACAACGAAGAAGCAGCTAAATATGGAGCTACTATGGCAACTGGATTTGCTTTATTAAGTATTGATAGAGAAAAAGGGTCGCCATCAACAACTTTAGGCCCAAAAATGGGAATGGAAGCCACCAGTTTAACCAGGACATTAAAAACAATGGAAGAACGTGGATTAATAACACGTAAAAAAAATCCAACAGACGGTAGAGGGGTAATTATACAACTTACCAAAGACGGCAAAGAAAAAAGAGAACTTTCTAAAGAAACTGTACTTCGATTTAATGAAGCAGTAAGACAAAATATTAGTGAGGAAAAATTAATTCATTTTATGGAAGTAGCTTCATTCATCAACGAATTAATTATTGATAAAAAAATCTATAACGACAAATAAACAACAAACCTACAACATGAAACGTACTATAAAAAAAGTTGCTGTTATTGGTTCCGGAATTATGGGAAGTGGCATTGCATGTCATTTTGCCAATATTGGTGTCGAAGTCTTATTATTAGACATTGCACCTAACGAACTATCCGATTCAGAACAAAAAAAAGGATTAACTTTAGAAAGTAAAGCCGTTAGAAACCGATTGGTTAATGATCATTTAGGCAACGCTTTAAAATCAAAGCCCTCTCCTGTATATCATCCAAGTTTTGCGGCAAGAATTACAACTGGTAACACAACTGATGATATGTCTAAAATTGCAACTGCCGATTGGATTATTGAAGTAGTTGTAGAACGTTTAGACATCAAGAAAATTGTTTTTGAACAAGTTGATAAATATAGAAAGCCAGGAACTTTAGTAACATCTAATACTTCTGGTATTCCAATTCAGTTCATGAGCGAAGGAAGAAGCGAAGATTTCCAACAACATTTCTGTGGAACACACTTCTTTAACCCAGCACGTTACTTAAAATTATTTGAAATCATTCCTGGTCCAAAAACCTCAAATGAAGTATTAGATTTCTTGAATGGTTATGGTGAAAAATTCTTAGGAAAAACTTCAGTGGTTGCTAAAGATACTCCAGCTTTTATCGGAAATAGAATCGGAATCTTCGGAATCCAAAGTTTATTCCACCAAGTAAAAGAAATGGGATTAACGGTTGAAGAAGTTGATAAATTGACTGGACCTATTATTGGTCGTCCAAAATCGGCTACTTTTAGAACGGTTGATGTGGTTGGTTTAGATACTTTAGTACATGTAGCTAACGGAATTTATGAAAATTGTCCAAACAACGAAGCGCATGAATTATTCAAACTTCCAGAATTTGTTAACAAAATGATGGAAAACAAATGGTTAGGAAGCAAAACGGGTCAAGGTTTCTACAAAAAAGAAGGAAAAGACATTCTAACTTTAGATTTAAACACCTTAGAATATAGAGCAAATAAAAAAGCATCATTTGCTACTTTAGAATTAACCAAAACGATTGAAAAACCAATCGATAGATTCAAAGTTTTAGTAACTGGAAAAGATAAGGCAGGAGATTTCTACAGAAAAAACTTCGCTTCTATGTTCCAATATTGTTCAAACAGAATTCCTGAAATCACAGACGCTTTCTATAAAATCGACGATGCTATGAAAGCTGGTTTCGGTTGGGAAAACGGTCCATTCGAAATTTGGGATGCCATCGGAATTGAAAAAGGAATTGAATTAATGAAAGCGGAAGGTTATCAACCAGCTTCTTGGGTAACTGATATGTTAGCTTCTGGAAATACATCTTTCTATTCGATCAAAGATGGAGCAACACACTTCTACTCTATCACCAACAAAAAAGTAGAGAAAATTCCAGGTCAAGATGCCTTCATTATCTTAAATAACATTCGCGAAAGCAAAAAAATATGGAATAACAGCGATGCAATCATTACCGATTTAGGGGATGGAATCATCAATTTAGAATTTACCTCTAAAATGAATTCTATTGGAGCTGGTGTTTTACAAGGAATCAATAAAGCTATTGACATTGCTGAAAAAGATTACAATGGTTTAGTAATTGGAAATCAAGGTGCTAATTTCTCTGTTGGAGCTAATTTAGGAATGATTTTCATGATGGCTGTGGAACAAGAATATGACGAATTAAACATGGCTATCAAAATGTTCCAAGACACGATGATGCGTTGTCGTTATTCTGCAATTCCAGTTATCGCAGCTCCTCACGGAATGACATTAGGTGGTGGTTGTGAATTAACCATGCACGCTGACAGAGCAGTTGCAGCAGCAGAAACGTACATCGGATTAGTAGAATTTGGTGTTGGAGTAATTCCAGGCGGTGGCGGTTCTAAAGAAATGGCTTTAAGAGCTTCTGATTTATTCCGTAAAAACGATGTGGAATTAAATGTTCTTCAAGAATATTTCTTAACTGTAGGAATGGCAAAAGTTGCTACTTCGGCTTACGAAGGATTTGATACAGGAGTTTTACAAAAAGGAAGAGATATCGTAGTGGTAAACAAAGACCGTCAAATTGCAACAGCTAAACAAGTAGCGTTACAAATGGCAGAACAAGGTTACACGCAACCTGTAAGAAGAAAAGATATCAAAGTATTAGGTAAACAGGCTTTAGGTATGTTCTTAGTAGGAACTGACCAAATGGAAGCGGGTAAATACATTTCTGAACACGATAAGAAAATTGCCAATAAATTAGCTTATGTAATGGCTGGTGGTGATTTATCAGAAGCAACTTTAGTTTCTGAACAATATTTATTGGATTTAGAAAGAGAAGCATTTTTATCACTAACAGGTGAAAGAAAATCTTTAGAAAGAATTCAGTACATGTTAACCAAAGGGAAACCGTTAAGAAATTAAAAGATGAAAACAGCATATATAGTAAAAGCATATAGAACAGCAGTAGGAAAAGCACCAAAAGGAGTATTCCGATTCAAAAGACCTGACGAATTAGCAGCAGAAACCATCGAACACATGATGAAAGAGCTTCCTAATTTTGATAAAACTCGTATTGATGATGTTATGGTAGGAAATGCCATGCCTGAAGCAGAACAAGGTTTAAACGTTGGTAGATTAATTTCATTAATGGGATTAAAAGTAGAAGATGTTCCAGGTGTTACAGTAAATAGATATTGTGCATCAGGTATTGAAACTATCGGAATGGCTACAGCAAAAATTCAATCCGGAATGGCAGATTGTATCATTGCTGGTGGTGCCGAAAGTATGAGTTATATTCCTATGGGAGGCTACAAACCAACACCAGATTACAAAGTGGCAGCTGCAGGTCACGAAGATTATTATTGGGGAATGGGATTAACTGCTGAGGCGGTTGCAAAACAATTCAACGTTTCTCGTGAAGATCAAGATGAATTTGCATATCATTCACATATGAAGGCTTTAAAAGCACAAGCAGAAGGCAAATTTGACGCTCAAATAGTTCCTATTACGGTAGAAGAAACTTTTATCAACGAAAATGGTAAAAAAGAAACGCGTTCTTATGTTGTTAATAAAGACGAAGGACCAAGAGCAGGAACTTCTGTTGCGGCATTAGCAGGATTACGTCCCGTATTTGCAGCTGACGGAAGTGTAACAGCTGGAAACTCATCTCAAATGAGTGATGGAGCAGCTTTCGTATTAGTCATGAGCGAAGAAATGGTAAAAGAATTAAATCTTGAACCTATTGCTCGATTAGTAAATTTTGCTTCGGCAGGTGTAGAACCAAGAATCATGGGAATTGGACCTGTAAAAGCAATTCCAAAAGCATTAAAACAAGCAGGTTTAAAACAATCTGATATTGATTTAATAGAGTTAAACGAAGCATTTGCATCTCAATCGTTAGCGGTTATTAGAGAATTAGGCTTAAATCCTGAAATCGTAAACGTGAACGGAGGAGCTATCGCTTTAGGTCACCCACTGGGTTGTACAGGCGCAAAACTTTCTGTTCAATTGTTTGACGAAATGCGATTAAGAAGAAGTAAATATGGAATTGTTTCCATGTGTGTGGGAACAGGACAAGGAACAGCAGGAATTTACGAATTTTTGAAATAAAAAAAGGGAACACAGATTAAAAAAATTAGAGAAATTTTTAAAATTTTATCCATTTCTTCAATCTGTGTTCCAAAAAATAATTAACCAATAATGATTAGAAATTAAGATTTTCTTTTCTCTAAAAAAATAAAAGTTATGTCAGATATCATCAGAGGAGGTCAATTCCTTGTAAAAGAAACAAAATGCGAAGACATCTTCACACCAGAAGACTTCAACGAAGAACAAGTTATGATGCGTGATTCGGTTATCGAATTCGTAGACAAAGAAATTTGGCCAAACAAAGAACGTTTCGAAAAGAAAGATTACGCTTTAACCGAAGACATTATGCGTAAAGCTGGTGAACTAGGCTATTTAAGTGTGGCTGTTCCTGCGGCTTATGGCGGAATGGAAATGGGATTCGTAAACACCGTTTTAGTTTGTGATTATATTTCAGGAGCAACGGGTTCATTTTCAACTGCTTTTGGAGCGCATACTGGAATTGGAACGATGCCAATTACCTTATACGGAACAGAGGAACAAAAACAAAAATATGTACCAAAATTAGCTTCTGGCGAATGGTTTGGTGCGTATTGTTTAACAGAACCAGGAGCAGGTTCGGATGCGAATTCAGGAAAAACAAAAGCCGTTCTTTCAGAAGATGGAACACATTATAAAATCACTGGTGGAAAAATGTGGATTTCTAATGCTGGTTTTTGTAATTTAATGATTGTTTTCGCTCGTATCGATGACGATAAAAACATTACTGGTTTCATCGTTGAAAATGATCCTTCAAACGGAATTTCAATGGGTGACGAAGAGCACAAATTAGGAATTCGCTCCTCTTCTACGCGTCAGGTTTTCTTTAATGAAACAAAAGTACCAGTAGAAAATATGTTGGCAGGACGTGGCGAAGGTTTTAAAATTGCTATGAATGCTTTAAATGTTGGGCGTATTAAATTAGCAGCCGCTTGTTTAGAAGCACAACGTAGAACCATTACGGGAGCCGTTCATTATGCTAACGAAAGAGTTCAGTTTAAAACACCTATTTCAAGTTTTGGAGCAATTCAAGCTAAAATTGCTGAAATGGCAACAAATGCTTACGCTGGAGAAAGTGCTACATACAGAGCTGCATCCGACATTGAAAACAGAATTAACATTAGAGTTAGTGAAGGAAATTCACACCAAGAAGCAGAATTAAAAGGTGTTGAAGAATTCGCTATCGAATGTTCAATCTTAAAAGTGGCGGTTTCTGAAGATGTTCAAGCTTGTACAGACGAAGGAATCCAAATTTTTGGTGGAATGGGATTCTCAGAAGATGCACCAATGGAAAGTGCTTGGAGAGATGCTCGTATCGCCAGAATTTACGAAGGAACTAACGAAATCAACAGAATGTTATCAGTTGGAATGTTAGTGAAAAAAGCAATGAAAGGTCACGTTGATTTATTAGGTCCAGCAATGGCTGTGGCAGAAGAATTAATGGGAATTCCATCTTTCGACATTCCGGATTATTCTGAATTATTTGCTGAAGAAAAAGAAATGATTGCCAAATTGAAAAAAGTATTCTTAATGGTTGCGGGTGCTGCAGTTCAAAAATATGGAGCTGAATTAGAAGCACACCAACAATTATTAATGGCAGCTTCTGATATCTTAATCGAAATATACATGGCTGAAAGTACTATTCTTAGAACGGAGAAATTAGCTAAAAAAGAAAGCGAAGACAAAGTTCAGGAGCAAATTGCTATGGCAAAATTATACTTATATCATGCAGTAGATATCGTAAACCAAAAAGGAAAAGAAGGAATTGTTTCTTTTGCTGAAGGTGACGAACAACGTATGATGTTAATGGGATTAAAACGTTTTACAAAATATACGAACATGCCAAATGTAATTGGTCTTCGTGAAAAAATTGCTGCAAAAATTATTAGCGAAAATAAATACGCTTTTTAATACAGCAATTAATTGGTTTAGTTTGTTTAAAAAAACCATTCGCCAAGGCGAATGGTTTTTTATTTTTAATACGTCAAAACAGCAAAAATTTCTTTGTTTTCTAATTTTTCTCTCCCATTTAAAAAAGATAATTCCATTAAGAAATTCAACTGCACAATTTCGCCACCTAATTGCTCTACCAATTCACAAACAGCTTTTGCTGTTCCACCTGTTGCCAAAACATCATCATGAATCAAAACTCTATCCCCTTTTTGAATAGCATCAACGTGCATCTCTAACGTATCTGTTCCATATTCTAATTCATAAGAGGCACTTATTGTATCAAAAGGTAATTTTTTAGGCTTACGAACTGGAATAAATCCTACATTTAATTCTTGGGCTAATAACATTCCGAAGAAAAAACCACGACTCTCCACTCCAATTACTTTGTCAATTTTTTGATTTTTTAATGAATTAACCAAAGTATCTAGGCAAAATTTAGTGGCTTCTGGTGAAATTAGCAAAGGTGTAATATCTTTAAAGCCAATTCCTGGTTTCGGAAAATCTTGAATATCACGAATATAGTCTTGTAAGTTCATTTTTATTTACTTTTTTTCTTGTTAGGATTTGCAATTTACACAAATATATCTATATTTGCACTCACAAAATCGGCCTCGTGGCGCAACTGAATAGCGCATCTGATTACGGCTCAGAAGGTTACTGGTTTGAATCCAGTCGAGGTCACAAAAAACAAAGCGTTCAATCAACTGAACGCTTTTTTTATACCTTAACTCTTTGTAAAAAAGCCTCAAAAATGGATAACTCTATTGAACATCGCGTAAGATTAGTAGAAACATTGTTTCAAAATCTTGAGGTGGAAATTATAGAATTCCAAAAAGAAACGAAATTAGGTTGTATTGCAGGTTGTGGAAAATGTTGCTCAACACCTGAAATTGATGCTTCTCCTCTTGAGTTTTTGCCTTGGGCTTTTCATATTTTTTTAAACGGTCAAGCCGAAGAAACACTATTAGAATTAGAACAAAGCAAAACAAGTACTTGCTTTTTATACCGTCCAAAATCCTTAGCAGAATTTACATCAGGAAATTGCAGTACCTATCAATATCGTGGTTTAATTTGCAGACTTTTTGGTTTTGGTGCTACAACTGATAAATATGGAAAATTACGCATTGCTACTTGCAACATTATCAAAGAAGGACAGACTTTAAATTATGAAAACGCCACAGAAGCCATAAATACAAATCTATCTGTACCTGTTTTTACTGAATATTACATGCAACTATCGCAAATAGATTTTAAACTTGGAAATGTTTTTCTGCCAGTAAATAAAGCAATGAAAGCTGCTTTAGAAGAAGTTTTGCAATATTACGCCTACAGGCCTTATCCTGATAACTACAAAAATTAAATTTAAAATACTGATTTTTATTTAGTTGAGTAAAAAAACAACAAATCAAACAAACTACCAAATTATAGTCTATCTTCGGTAAAAAATTATGTCCATTGAAAGACGGGTTGTTTTAGTAGAAGAATTATTTCATCGTTTAGATTTAGAAATAACTGAATTCCAATCGCACACCCATTTAAGTTGTGTTGCTGGTTGTGGTAAATGTTGCAATCATCCAGAACTTGATGCGTCACCTCTCGAATTTTTACCTTGGGCTTTTCACTTATTTTTAAATGGTGAAGCTGAAAAAGTTTTAACCGCTTTAAATAAATCATCTGAAAACCGATGTTTTATCTATAATCCACTTTCATTGTTAGATAAAAATAAAGGAAACTGTAGCCAATACAAATACCGTGGCTTAATTTGTCGTCTTTTCGGATTTGGTGCTAATACTGATAAATATGGTCAATTGCGTTTGGCAACTTGTAAAATCATCAAAGAAGGACAAGCTGAAAACTACATTAAATCAACCGAATTAATCAATAAAGGCCTACCAGTTCCCATTTTTACAGATTACTACATGAATCTATCTCAAATTGATTTTCAATTGGGAAATGTTATTGTTCCAATCAATAAAGCACTCAAATTGGCGATTGAAGAAGTATTGCAATATTACGCCTATCGTCCCATGCCAAGTGGACATTTCAATTGTGCTTAACCAAATATTTTTCACCAATTACTTTTCGAATCGAAACAAAACCTATTTGATTCAATTCGATTTCGGAACGTTTTACCCAAATTAACTCCTGAATTTCGTCTTCAGCATTAATCGTCATAACATCTGATGTCAGTGGACATTCATAAAAAATATCCATTGTTCGATAGGGCACATTTTTATATAAATATTTGTTTGGTGAAGTCGTGATATATTTTAACTCGCTAGTTGAAATTTCTATTCCTAATTCTTCTTTAATTTCTCTACAAGCCGCTTCTTCGGCAGTTTCGTTTGGATCAATAAATCCGCCAGGCAAATCCCATTTTCCTTTGTCAGGATCGACATTTCTTACTGTAAATAACACTTTGTCTTCAAACGTAAAAACAATCGCTACAGCAGCAGCTATGTTATGATAATACGTAAAACCACAATCCTCACACAAAAAACGACGGTTATCAGGAAACGTAAAATGGGTTGAAGCACAACTTGGACAGAATTTGAAAAATGACATTTATTAGTGATTAGAGATTGTGCAAATTTACTTTTATATTTTCAATTTGAAGTTTAAAACTGAACAATTACAAATTAACAATTTTGCTCTATGTGAGAAATCTGTCTTCATCTGCGTTATGCGCAAGCAAATTCCTTTAAACTGCTTGCTAAATAAAGTGCAACGTACTAGTGAAAATTAAACATATAAGTCATGTAAGGAAAAAACTAGTAAACATTACGTTGAAATAAGTTAATAAAAGATTTTAAAGATTATTTCAATTTCTTAAATCTGTGTTCCAAAAATCTGAAACTAAAAACAAAATCCATTCATTAGTTCTCGATACATTTTATATTTGTAAACCTAAGGTTTTCCAAACACAAAACACTCGAAATGACGAAGGTGGAATTGGGAAAAAATTCGCGACGACAATTGTTCCGCCTTGGCGGATTCGTTTTATCTGCGTGCTAAATAAAGTGCAACGTACTAGTGAAATTAAACATATAAGTCATGTAAGGAAAAAACTAGTAAACATTACGTTGAAATAAGTTCATAAAAGATTTTAAAGATTATTTCAATTTCTTAAATCTGTGTTCCAAAAACTTGAAACTTGAAACCTGAAACTATATAACTATATTTGCCACATGAAGCATGTAGTCATCATAGGAACCGTTTGGCCAGAACCAACTTCAACAGCAGCTGGAAGCAGAATGTTACAACTCATTTCTTTGTTTCAAAAGCAAGATTATGAAGTTACGTTTTTATGTTCGGCTTCAGCATCTGATTTTTCGTTTGATTTGAATCAGATTTCGGTTAAAACCAAAGCCATTCAACTGAATGATAGTAGTTTTGATACTGAAATTAAAACTTTAAATCCGAATGTGGTACTATTTGACCGATTCATGATTGAAGAACAATACGGTTGGCGTGTGATGGAAAATTGCCCAAATGCATTACGGATTTTAGATACCGAAGATTTACATTTTTTACGTAAAGCCAGAGAAGAAGCTTTCAAACAGAATCGGGAATTGGTTTTTGAAGATTATATTTCAGCTACTTTTAAACGCGAAATGGCTTCCATCTATAGATGTGATTTAACATTACTGATTTCGGAATTTGAGATGCAATTGGCCACTGAAACGTTCAAAATTGACGCTACACTTTTATATTATTTACCTTTTTTATCCGAAGAAATTCAAACAAATATTCCTTCATTTGAAGCACGAAACCATTTTGTAAGTATTGGTAACTTTTTACACGAACCCAATTGGCAAACCGTTTTAAAACTGAAAAAATATTGGAAATCAATTAAAAAGCAACTTCCTGAGGCAAAACTTCATGTTTACGGCGCTTACGTTTCTGAAAAAGCTAAGCAACTTCATAACGAAAAAGAGGGATTTTTAATTAAAGGAAGAGCCGAAAGTGTTGCCGATGTGTATTCGAAAGCAAAAGTGCTATTAGCACCAATCCCTTACGGAGCCGGTTTAAAAGGCAAATTATTTGAAGCCATGCAATTGGGATTGCCTTCAATAACCACAAAAATGGGCGCCGAAGCAATGAACGGAAATTTAAACTGGAACGGATTTATCACTTCAGATGAAGATGATTTTATAGAAAAAACTATCGAATTATATACCAATAAAAACGTTTGGGAAACCGCTCAAAAAAATGGTTATGAAATCATTGAAAAGCGTTTCAAAAAGGAATTATATGAAACTGATTTTATGACTCAAGTAGAAAATCTTCAGAAAAATTTAAATGCGCATCGCAACCAAAACTTCTTGGGACAAATTTTACAACATCAAAGTTTACAAAGCACTAAATATATGAGCAAGTGGATTGAAGCGAAGAATAGTTGACAGTCGCAGTATTCAGTCACAGTATATAACTGAACAATGAGACTGAGACTGCAAACTTTTACCCATGAATCGTTTCCGATTTTCCGTAACTCTCAATCACTTTGGCTTCAAATTCTAACCATTCTTCCCAACGTTTCTTAACGTCGTAACCTTCTTCTGCTAATTCATGAGCAAATTGTAAGAAAGAAGTATAATGATTGGCTTCCGAAATCATTAATTCTCTATAAAAAAAAGCTAATTCTTCATCTTTTATATTATCGGAAAGTACTTTAAAACGTTCGCAACTTCTGGCTTCTATCATCGCGGCAAATAACATACGCTCAACAATTAAATGCTTGCGATTTCCTGGTTTCATAAATTTAAATAAATCATTTACATAACTGTCTTTACGTTCGCGTCCTAACACCCAACCACGCGCTTTGATAATTTCATGCACTTGCTCAAAATGATCCATTTCTTCTTTCGCAATTTTAGTCAATTCAGTAGTTACCTCTGTAAATTCAGGTAACATATTGATTAACATAATGGCATTGGAAGAAGCTTTTAATTCACACCAAGCATGATCGGTTAGAATTTCTTCTAAATTTCCTTCAGCAATGTTAGCCCATCTTGGGTCGGTTGGTAATTTTAAACGAAACATTTTATAGATGATTTAAGATTACAAAAATAGCTTATTTGTGTCAATCTTTAAAAGAAATCACAATCCATAATTCCTTTGTTTTTGCATTTAAAATTGCATGATAATTATTGGAGTATCTTGCTTCACTTTTAGAATAAAAATTATCAATTCCTTTTTTAAATGGATTATTATTTCCAGTATAATTTAAATCTAAATAATCTTCTAAATTAGAAGTTTTCAATTTAGAGAATTTGTTTAAACTACAGTATTCATTTATGTTTACATCATTATCAAACTTAAAATAAACTGATTTTTCATTTTTTACTTCATCATAATTACATTTTGAACTTTCGACCGAAGGTATATTAATTCCAACATTTATTTCAATATTATCAATGTTAGCAAATTCGCAATTTCTCTGATTATTAATAGTCAAAATAAATGTTTTAAAACTAAAAAACACAATTGACATAAAGACAATAACAACAAGTGCAATTAATAAGTTTCTTTTCATAATGATGATTTGATATCCATAAAAACGTAGAAAAAACATAAAAAGTATTATGCCAATCCTAAATTAGAAATATCCCAATTCTTAGCAATATTATACTGAATATGTCCTTTTTCAATTTCTAGTGGGCAATCGAAGTTATTTGTGTACAAACCACCTGTTCCTAAACCTTGTGGCATAGGATTATTTAAGGTAAAAGTAAATTGGGTTATCGCATTCAATCCAATATTACTTTCCAAAGCAGAAGTAATCCACCAACCAATATTTAAACTTTCAGCAATAGAAATCCATTCTAAAGTTCCTTTAAAACCTCCAACTAAACTGGGTTTCAAAATAATGTATTGTGGTTGAATTTTAGTTAGTAACTCTTTCTTATTTTCGATTCCAAACACGCCAATTAATTCTTCATCTAGAGCAATCGGAAAAGGAGCTGACTTACACAGTTTTGCCATATTGTCAGTGTAGTTTTTAGGAATAGGCTGTTCTATGCTATGTAATTCAAATTCAGACAATTGATTTAACTTATTTAAAGCTTCATATAAACCAAAAGCACCATTTGCATCTACACGAATTTCAATGGTTTTTGCATCAAAATTTTGACGAATAAATCGCAATAAACCTAATTCTTTTTGAAAATCGATTGCTCCAATTTTTAGTTTTATACACGAAAATCCTTGCGCTAATTTTTCTTCAATTTGGGTTTTCATGAAAGACTCCTCGCCCATCCAAACCAAACCATTTATCAACATGTTTTTTTTACCTTCTGTAAATTCTGAAGGAAATAATTCGAAAAGTGATTTAGATTGCAAAGATAAAAATGCCATTTCCACGCCAAATTGAATCGAAGGAAACTCCATTAATTTATCCCACAATTTATCTTTCCCTAAATGAATATTTTGACAAACCCATTGCAATTTCTCCTCGTAATCAGGTCGGTCATCAATAGAAAGAGTTCTCAAAATACCACACTCACCTATTCCTATTTTTCCGTTCTCTTCCAAAATTAAAAACCAAGTTTCTTTCTCTGTCATCACACCACGAGAAGTGCCGCTTGGGCGTTTGAAATTAAGGATGTGTTTTTTGTAGGATGCTTTCAATTTTAGTTTAAAAGTTTAGGTGTTTATGAGTTTAAAAGTTGAGATTGGAAGTTAATCTAAAACTCTTAAAATTTTCTTGAAATCATCAATATTTAAACCTTTTGATTTATAAAAATCTATATCAAATTTAGCCTGTTGAATCCATGAGGTTTTTACATCAATATTATTACTCTTGTATTTTTTATGAATTTCTTTAGCATCAGAAATATCTTCATTAAACACTAAAGCATTTGCATATTTTAACTGATACCAAAGTTGATTATTATCTAATTGAGTCGCTTTAAAATAGGATTCCTTAGCCTTAACAAATTGTTTAGTTTCTATATAAATATCTCCTAAAGCACTGTAATCTTTAGCTTGTGCCCATTTGTTATCTACAATTTCTTTTAAAATATAATCAATAGCTTTCTGATGTTGGTTTTTCTTATAAAAGTCCCAAGCTGTTTTTCTTTTAAATTCTAAAAAATCATTCATCTGTTTGGTGTTTTGAACTGCTTGAATCGCAAGATTTTGAATACTATTTGCTTTTTCAGATGGTAATAAATCTTTAAATTCCTTGTATTTATATTTTCCAATTATTAAATCTATAAATTCTCCAGAAAAAATTTCTTTTTTAGAAAGCGAACTAACAAAATCAAGTCTTGTAATTTCTGCTTCAAGTTCTTTCTTATTTTGTTTGGTCCAACCTCTACTCGCTTTATAATCCACCCAAGGCACTACTTCTAAAACGATTTTTTGATTCATGACCCAATTTTGGCTTTCGAATCCAAACCATAAATTAGGTAAATTGGTCAAACATAACGAAGAAGATGAAATCAACTTGGCTTCTTTGTTTACTTTTTCTTTTTGTTCCCAGCAAGCTCTATCCGTTTTACCTTCTTTCAAAAATAAATTAGCTGCATTTGCTTCTTGAAACAAAGCAAACGTACATTTATCATCACCGGAAATCGCAGAAGTTAAATGAATCGCTCCAGCTGTTCCTTGACTTATTCCTGTTGGATCTGGAATAGCTTTTAAAACCGAAACCAAACTTGCTGTCAATTTTTGATTTTCATCTAAAACCGTCACTCGGTAAACAAATTCGGTAGTTCCCACAGGTAAATCTTCTGTTTTTATTAGTGTTCGTTTTCCTGCTGAAAGCGTTATTTCTTTTGTTGTAGTGCGTTCTTTGTCCCAAAAACCATCTTTTTGAGAAAAAATTGAGCTTGAAAATAATACGGCGGATACGAAGTATAAAAGTTTATTCATTTTTTTTTTTAACACATAGAATCATAGTTTCTCTTTGTGTTTGTTTTTTAAGGCGTTACACTTTTCATAGAAAACATAATTTAAAATACTATGTGACTATTGTGTTTAATAACCATTCAATTTTTATACCAAATTTACAATTCAATACTTTGCCCAATTTCTAACAACATCAAGTCTTTTCCTTTATCGAAAAATTTGCGTTTGGCTTCTTCGTGATTGATTTCGATATAACCAAACGTATCGAAATGATAACCAAGCACTTTATCACATTGTACAAAATCAGAAGCAATGATGGCGTCTTCCACGTCCATTGTAAAGTTACTTCCAATCGGCAAAATCGCTAAATCTAACTTAGTTCGCATTGGAATTAACTTCATATCCATTGTTAAAGCGGTGTCACCAGCAATGTAAATATTTTTGTGTTCGCCTTCAATAACAAATCCGCCAGGTTGTCCGCCATAACTGCCATCTGGAAATGAAGAAGTATGATGAGCAATTACATATTTAACCGTTCCGAATTCAAAATCCCAACTTCCGCCGTGATTCATTGGATGATAATTAAAGCCTTTGTTTCCGTAATGTGACGCAATTTCGTAATTAGAAACTATAACAGCTTCCATACGTTTTGCAATGTCTTCAACATCTAAAATATGATCTTGATGTGCGTGCGTTAGTAATATAAAATCGGCTTTCAAGGTATTGATATCAATATGAGAAGCCTTTGGATTTCCTGAGATAAATGGGTCAACTAAAATATGAACATCATTTACTGTAATTCCAATACAAGCGTGTCCGTAGAATGTGATTTTCATAACGTTACATGGTAAATTAAAAATTTAATTAAGACAAAATTACTAAACTTACTGCTAAAAGTATGCTAATTAAAAACGTACTCAAAGCCACTTTTTTTAATTCGGAATCAAGTTCTCTAGAAATTTTGTTTTTAATCACCGTTTTTAAATGATTAAACAAAATAATAAAAACCAAAGCAAAATTATATTGTGGCAATGAAAATAGCAATTGATTTCCAAAAAGAATCAATAAAAGTAAAGCAGAAATTATCAATACATAATGATATACTTTGGCGTTTTCTGAACCTAGTTTTACTACCAAAGTATTCTTTCCAGCAATTTTATCATTTTCAATATCGCGCATATTGTTTAGATTTAAAACAGCAACACTAAGACAACCAATAGCAAATGCAGGTAAGAAAAGTAAACCATCTAATTCCTTTGTAAACAAAAAATTAGAACCAATTACCGAAACCAATCCGAAGAAAATAAACACAAACAAATCGCCAAAACCACTATAACCATAAGCACTTTTCCCAACTGTGTATTTAATAGCTGCTCCGATGGAACCGATTCCTAATAAAATAAAAATCAAACTTAAGGCGAAATTTTCTTTTCCGAATGCAACATAAATTAACAATAAAGCGATGATGAAAGTCAAAATTGCTGTGATGATAACTGCTTTTTTCATTTGCTCTGCTGTGATAACTCCAGCTGCCACTAAACGCTTTTCGCCAATTCGGTTAGCATCAGTTCCTTTTACACCATCTCCGTAATCGTTGGCATAATTAGATAAAACTTGCAAACCTAACGTAGTTAACAATGCCAAAACCACAATTCTCCAATCGGAAAATCCTTGATAATAGGCAGAAGCGCTTCCCACAATAATTCCAGAAACGGAAAGTGGTAAGGTTCGTAATCGTGCGGCTTGTATCCAAGGTTTTATGTTCATATCTATATTTTATTTCGTGATTGCTATTTTACATCCAATTCTTATCCGAAGTTTCCACTTGATACAACCAGTAATTAGTTAATTGCTTCACTTTAGAATAATTTGTTGTTGAAAAATTAACTGTTCCACCGGCAGTTGAAAGACGAACTGAACCAATATCTGCTGGCTTCTGCCAAAAAAACTGTTGGGTTTCAATGGCTTGAATTTTATAGGGTTCGATGATGATTGTATCAATATCCCATGCTCCATTTTGCTTGATGATAAAATCATTGGAAACAAAAAGTTTATAATTTTTAAACGAAAACCATATCAAAACAATAGCAAAAATGACGAAAAAACTGATGTAAAGCATCCATTCATTCCAAGTAACAAAGTGCAATTTAAAATTTATTGCTATTGAAATTAAAACAGGTACAACAAGTAGAAAAAAAGTATTGACTGCAAATTTTCTCCAATTAGGTAAATACTTCTTCCCTTTTTCTGGCAATTGACTTAATAACAAATTCAGAATAACATCGCGCTCGTTTGCTGAACATCCTGGTACTTCGATTTGGTCTTTTTCTTTTACTTTTTCTACATCGCTAGAAGCCTGATGCACACCAATAGTTGTAACATCTAACTTCTTTTGAAAATAGTTTTGCGTAATTTTAATTTTTTGAACTTTATTCGGATTCAACATCGTATTTTTTGTAGATAGTAATCCGTAAGACAACACAATCGCTTGCTTACTTTTTTGGATAGTAAAATCGAAATATTTTAGAATGGTACGAAATAAGTTTACTATCAAAATAAGCACAATAAAAATCCCGACAACTATCATAAATGAAGTTATACTTGGCAATGTACCTAAATAATCCGTGACTTTATCTTCATCAATTACTTCTGTATTTAACTGTTGTAAATTCTCAATAATTGTGGTAAAAAACAGAAAAATTAAAGCAAAACTTTTGATATAATTCGATGTGAAACCAATCTTTACCAAACTCAATATTCCAATTTTAATGAAAGAAGTCGGACTTTCTTCAATAGCAACTTTTTCAGAATCGAAAATCGTTTCTTGTTGCGAATGATTGATTAATCGCTCTTTTAGAATCGTTGCTAAATCATGTGATATTGCACTAATTGAAGCTTCTTTTTTATCGCTTCCAGCAGTATCAATTTCTAATTTATGAACACCTACTAATCGTTGAATTAAACTCTGATTGATATTAACTTGCTGAATTTTATGCAATTGTATCGTAATTCTCGTTTTATTAAAAACACCTTTTTGTTATTTTCTTCATCGATATGAAAAGTAAAAAACAAATATTGTAAATAGGAAATTACTCCAATTAATACTACAACAGCTGCAATACTTCCAAAAAAGAGAAGTTTGTTTAAAGAATCAAACTTTACTAACCATAAAATTAGCATTGGCCATATAGCGCGCACTGTTTTTTGTAGGGAATTGGCAAACATAACCAAAATCCCCGGAAGCGATTGACGTTGTGGCTGTGAAAAATCGATTGGATTATTCATTTTCTTCAGTTAGAAATGATTCGGTTGGTTGTACTTCAATTGTTTCATCTTTCTTAGGAGGATTGATTTTTTGGGAAACCAAATTTTTAATAATTTGAGCATCTGACAATAGTAACCCTGGAATTTCTAAATCGGAACTATTACCACCCGCTGTAAAAAGCTCAACAGAAGCCAAACCTAATTTTCGAGATATAAACCCTTGATGCAAAGCTACATGCTGCACTCTATTAAAAGGAATAATTGTAGTAGTTTCAGAGATTAAACCTGATTTATAAATAGCGTCGTGTTCTCTAAAAGCATATCCTTTTTTATTAAAACTAAGTTTCGTAAAAATAATTAATATTGAAAGAATTACTAAAATTCCAATAAAAATTGCTGTCCAAATTAAAGTAGAAAACGTATCTTGTTTGAAATAAAACAAAGTAGAGAATCCTGCGATAGCCAAAATGAAAATCAAAGCAAAATTAAAAAGTAAAACTGTTATATACTTTGGATGAAGTCCTTTTAATTGCACTTCTTCAAATTTTGGAAGTTGGGTTAAATCGATGGGATTATTTGTAAATTCGTTCATAGAAATAGTTTATTAAAAGTCTTTATTCTTTTCTCTTTATTCTATTTTCTATTTAAGGTAAATATTTCTTCTCAAAGTTCGGTTTACGTTTTTCTAAGAACGCATCTCTCCCTTCTTTTGCTTCGTCTGTCATATAAGCTAAGCGAGTAGCTTCGCCTGCAAAAACTTGTTGTCCTACCATGCCATCATCGGTTAAATTCATAGCGAATTTTAGCATTTTAATGGAGGTTGGTGATTTTGCTAGAATTTCTTGTGCCCATTCATACGCAGTGTCTTCTAATTCAGCATGAGGAATTACAGCATTTACCATACCCATTTCAAAAGCATCTTGCGCTGAGTAATTTCTACCTAAAAAGAAAATTTCTCTTGCTTTCTTTTGTCCCACCATTTTAGCCAAATAAGCCGAACCGTAGCCACCATCAAAACTGGTTACATCCGCATCGGTTTGTTTAAAAATAGCGTGCTCTTTACTCGCCAACGTTAAATCACAAACCACATGAAGCGAATGTCCTCCACCAACTGCCCAACCTGGAACTACACAAATTACCGCTTTTGGCATGAAACGAATCATACGTTGCACTTCTAAAATGTTCAATCTGTGGTAACCATCTTCTCCTACATAACCTTGATGTCCACGCGCTTTTTGGTCTCCACCACTACAAAAACTCCAAATACCGTCTTTTGAACTTGGACCTTCGGCAGAAAGCAACACTACTCCAATTGAAGTATCTTCCTGTGCATCGTAAAATGCTTCTATTAATTCTTTGGTTGTTTTCGGACGAAAGGCATTTCTAACATCTGGTCGGTTGAAGGCAATTCGTGCAACGCCATCGCATTTTTTATAGGTTATATCTTCGAATTCTCTTGCGGTTACCCAATTAATTTTGCTCATTTTTCAAGTATTTAATAGATAATGGTATTTTTTATTAAATGTAAATTTCCGTAAAAATAATTCATTTTTTGCATTATATTGCAAGTTCAAAACAATTAGATTCATGAAAAAACTATATATCGGATTACTGTTTGCCACTGGACTATTTTCTGCTTCGGCTCAAAACTATGAATTTCAGAAAGTTAATGATGTAGAATGTTTACCTGTAATCTCTCAAGATATCACAGGAACTTGCTGGAGTTTTTCTACTTCATCTTTTTTAGAATCGGAAATTATTCGCTTAACGGGAAAGAAAATTGACCTTTCTGAAATGTATCAAGCAAGAACTACCTATCCTTTAAAAGCCGAAAACTATGTTTTACGTCAAGGAAAAGCAAATTTTAGTGAAGGTGCTTTGGCTCACGATGTAATTAATAGTCTAACAAAATACGGATTAGTTCCTAATAGCATTTATGATGGATTAAATGATGATGCCAACAAACACAATCATACTGAAATGGTGGCGGTTTTGGAAGCCATGTTGAAAACGTATGTTTCAAATCCAAGTGGTAAATTATCTAAAAATTGGAAACAAGCGGTTAATGCCGTTTTGGATATTTATTTGGGAAGTATTCCAACTAAATTTGAATACGAAGGAAAAAATTATACTCCAAAATCATTTGCTGAATTCGCTAAAATAAAGCCTGATAATTATGTTACATTGACTTCGTTTAAGCATGAAGCGATTTACAAATCATTCATTTTGAATATTCCAGATAATTTTTCAAACGGTAGTATGTATAATTTGCCTTTAGAGGAATTTATAGCTAATATTGATAATGCTTTAGCAAATGGTTATTCGCTTTCATTAGATTGCGATGTTTCAGAACCAACATTTTCTGGAAAATATGGTGTTGCATTCATTCCAGAAAAAGAAGAAGATACTAAAACCGGCTTAGCAGAAATTATCGCTGAAAAAAACATTACGCCTGAATATCGCCAACAAGAATTTGAAAATCTAACAACTACTGACGACCATTTAATGCACATTGTTGGAACAGTAAAAGATCAAAAAGGAAACACTTATTATAAAGTAAAAAACTCTTGGGGAAGCGACGAAAAGAAAGTAGCTAACGGAGGTTTTGTATATATGAGTGTGGCGTATATGAAATTAAAATCAATTTCAGTTATGGTACACAAAGACGGCATTCAAAAAGAAACAAAGAAGAAATTAGGATTGTAATATGATTTTCAAATCAGCAATAAGTAAACTCAACCACTATATTTATGTTGGTGTTGTTGTTTTTTTGATGGTTTTAACAATTCCTGCTTGGTTTGAAGACAGTTATGAACCTTTTATTATAGTGTTTTCAATTCATTTTATAATTATTTTGTTTTTAATTTGGACATATAAAACTACTTTTTATGTCATAAAAGACACTAAATTACGTTGGAAATCGGGACCATTTTATGGCGATTTAGACATAACAAAAATTAACAAAATTGAATATCACAAAGGAATATACATACCAACTATTTGGAAACCAGCATTAAGCCATGTTGGATTAATTATAACTTACAATAAATATGACGATATTTACATTTCACCTGAAAAACAACAAGAATTTATTGCTACATTGCAAGCCATAAACCCCAATATTACGTTTAAGAATACACCCTATGTTGAATAAGATAATATTTGTAAGCCTAACACTATTATTATTAAGTTGTCAAGAAACACCAGATAAAGCAAAAGAATCCACCATTAAAGATAAGGAAGGAAATGTGTCTGAATTTGCTGTTAATTTTTCACCTCTTACCACTATTTATAAAAAAAGAATGGGTAATGAAATGGAATCATTTTATGACTCAAAATTTAATTCTAAAGATTTTAGTGGTTCCTTTTTAGTTGCAAAAAATGGCGAAATACTTTATGAAAATTACTCTGGTTTTGCTTACAAAGAAAAAGGCGACTCAATAAAACAAAATACCCCTTTACATATAGCTTCAGTAAGCAAAGTTATAACGGCTGTTACAGTTTTGAAATTAGTTGATTCAAAAAAATTAAAATTAGATGATTTTGTAACAACAATTTTACCCGAATTTCCACATGAACAAACTACGGTTAGAATGTTATTAAATCACAGAAGTGGATTACGAAATTATGCCTATTTCACAGATGATAAAGGTGTTTGGGATAAAAAGAAAACTTTAACTAATCAAGGTGTTTTAACTTTATTAGCCACAAAAAATATTGGCTTAGAATCAAAGCCAGGAACTCGTTTTGGTTATTGCAATACCAACTATGCTTTACTTGCTTTAATTATTGAAAAAGTAACAAAAAAGACTTATCCCAAAGTACTTCAAGAACTCATTTTTGATCCACTTGGAATGAAAAACACTTTTGTTTTTGATGATCTTACAAAACAAGATGAAGTTAGTCAGTCCTATAAAAATAATTATTTACGATTGGCCTTTGAATTTTTAGATCAAGTGTATGGTGATAAAAACATTTATTCAACTCCTCGCGATTTGCTTCAATTTGATTTAGCTTTATATTCTGAAAAATTCTTAAGCAAAGCTATGAAGGAAGAAATGTTTAAAGGATATAGTTATGAAAGAAAAGGGACAAAAAACTATGGCTTAGGCATTCGCATGCTAGAATTTGAAACCGGTCAACAGTATTTCTTTCATAATGGATGGTGGCATGGTAACACTTCATCTTATGTAACCTTACAAAAAGACTCCGTAACTATAATTGCAATCTCTAATCGATTTTCGAGAAAACCTTATCAAACCAAACGATTGGCACCAAAATTTGGAGATTATCCGTTTAAATTTAATGATGAAGAGGGAGAGTAATTAATATAAATTTATTTTAAAATAGCGAAGGATAAAAAGAATTGTTAAAATGTTTAAAACCAATGATATCCAATAGTATTTATTAATATCATCAGTATTTATAGCGATTTCATACAAATTCAAAAGTGGTAACATTATAATAGCTATCCAAATAGGAATCCAAATGATTTCGGTTTCAAAACCAATAAAATGAATAGTTTCAAAATTTTGGAAAATACCCACAAACGTGAGCAATAAAACCAATACACTCAGAAAAAGATATATTTTGTTTTTGGTTGTCATATTACACCAAATAAATTCCGTCTTCTTTTATTTCGATTAATTGTTGTTTGTATAAACTTCCAACGGCTTTTTTGAAATTCTTTTTACTCATTTTCAATACCGTTTTAATGTCTTCTGGATGAGAATTATCGGTCAAACGTAAGAATCCTCGATTGGCTTTCAACTCGTCCAAAATGACTTTTGAAGATGGCTCAATAGCCTCTAATCCTACTTTACGTAATAAAATATCGATTTTTCCATCAGGTCGAATGTTTTTGATGTAGCCTTTCGTTTTCATTCCGGGTTTTACATCATCGTATACTTCATTTTTATAGGCTAACCCTTTGTGTTTTTGATTGATAATACAATTGATTCCGCCATCGGTAATGTGTGAAATTAAAATATCTACTTCTTCGTTTTTTTCTAACTCTAAATTTTCGTTAGATAAATATTTGTTAGTTCTACTCGATGCTACTAAACGATTGGTTTTATCATCCATGTGCATGTATATCAAATAGCGCTTTCCTTCTTCCATGGGACGTGCTTGTTCTTTAAAAGGAACAAACAAATCTTTTTCTAAACCCCAATCTAAAAAAGCACCAAATTTATTGATGTAATTTACTTTTAAATGTGCAAACTCATTTAATTTCACATACGGCTTAAGAGTTGTTGCCACAGGACGCTCTTCATGATCTAGATATATAAATACAGTCAAATCTTCTCCAATAGAAAATTCTTTCGGCACATACTTATTAGGTAATAAAACATCATCTTCTTGTGTTTCTTCACTTCCTAAAAACAAGCCAACTTTAGTATCTCTAAGGATTTTTAATGTATTGAATTCTCCTATCTGTAGCATAAATTAAAATAAATAAAGTACAAAGGTAAGCATTTTAAAAATTAGAAGTTAGAAATATTGATAATGAAAAAACCACGAATCAATTACTGACTTGTGGTTGCTATACTTTTATTTATATGAATTATATTCCGATTTCTACTTGAAAACGAACATACCAATTTTGTTTGTTAGTTCCGTCGAAATAATCTAAATCGCTTAACGTAACTTCACCTTGTAATTTGAAAGCATGTTCCCATAAATATTTTGTAACACCTATGGAATATTGCTTAGAATCAGGAGTTAAAGCTTGAATATCTTCATGCATCTTTTGAGTAGAAAAACGACCTATTATTTCGTAATTAGTTGGAAAAACATAACTTAATTGATAATCCATTCCGCTTCCTACAGGCACATAATTAAACTCGGTAATATCATCTGGATTAAAAGCAATTGGATCTTTTGCCGAACGTGACATATAACTTGACATAAAAGCCCAACCATTATATTTTAACATAGCATCTAACAAAACTGATTTCATTGTTTTTTGCTCAAACAAATCATTTCCAAGTTGACCCTGTGTTCTTCTAGCTAAATTATTTTGATGAAACGCACCCGATAATAATAATCTTGGTTTTTCTTCACGCGCAACATCTCCTTCAAAATTAGTACCGTCTTTTTTGAAAGAACCCAAAGGCATTAACTCTAATTTTCCAGTTAAAGCAACACCATCATCCGCCGATTTTGTCCAGTTTCTTCCTTCACCAGTTGAAACCGCTGTTTTAACATTATATGAAAATTTATCTTTCTTTTCATTCAAATAATAGGCTTGAAAACCAAAATCTCTATCAATCGTAAATCGTGCATTATTAATACTTCTATCTGTTAATTGTATAGCTCCAGAGGAATTTACACGTTGTCTATTACCTGGAAGTTTGGTTTGCCCAAAAAGAAAACTCCAATGTTTATTTGGACGATAAAAAACAGCCGCATCACGAATAATATTAATATTTTCCCCATCTTGCACTTCACCCACATCGCCTGGCGCAAAAGATAATTGAATTACGTATAGAAAATGGGGATTTCCTACATATCCATCAAAACGCAAACGCAAACGTCTAATTTCTCCTGAATACGCAGCATTTTCACTCTCATTTTGAATAAATGTTACGCGATTTTGCATTCTAAAACGAATATTCAACTGAAATAAACTATCAGGTGATGTTATTCCTACCCCTTTTCCAAAACTATAATAAGGAAGGGCATCTAATTTTAAATCATTATCTTTTGTGGTGACTTTTACCTCTTGAGCAAAACTAATAGTATTTATGGAAAAGAATAAGAAAAATAATATTTTTTTCATTGTTGTGACATTGATATTTTATACAAAAATAATATTTAACTATGAACTAAATACTACCTTTGCAAAAAAATACAAACATGTCAAACATATATATTGGATTTCATTTCCAAGTTAGTCCACTAGAATTAGGTAGCGAAATATTAATTGCTGAATTAGGCGAAAAAGCGTTTGAAAGTTTTATTGAAACTGAAACTGGAATCTCTGCTTATGTTCAAAAAGATTTATGGAGTGAGAATATCTTAGAGGATATCCAAATTTTAGACAATTCCGAATTTAACATCAGTTATACTTTTGAAGAAATTGAACAAGTAAATTGGAATGAAGAATGGGAAAAAAACTTTGAAGCCATTGAAGTTGATGGTAAATGTCATGTAAGAGCCCCTTTTCATGAAAAAACTAATGCTGAATACGATATAGTAATTGAACCCAAAATGAGTTTTGGAACGGGTCATCACGAAACGACTCACATGATGATTCAACATATCTTAGAAACAGATTTTACCAATAGAAAAACATTAGACATGGGCTGTGGAACTGCCATTCTAGCCATTTTAGCTGAAATGAAAGGCGCACAACCTATTGATGCCATTGATATTGATAATTGGTGTTACTTAAACTCAATTGAAAATGCAGAACGCAATAATTGTAACCATATTTCGGTTTATGAAGGTGATGCTTCTTTATTAGTTGGTAAAAAATACGATATTATTATTGCCAACATTAATCGTAATATTTTATTAAACGATATGCAACAATATGTAGATTGTTTGAACGAAAACGGAATTTTATTCTTAAGTGGTTTTTACACGGAAGACATTCCTGTTATTACTGAAAGTTGTACTTCAAAAGGATTATCATATGTAAAACAATTTGAACGCAATAATTGGGTAGCTTTGAAATTTGAAAAATAGAACTGATTATTATTCAAGCAGAACTTCCGTCTACTTGTAATTCAAATTTTAAAATATTTTATTATTTTTGTAATCTAAACTTTCAATCATTCGAAAATGAGCACGATAGAAAAAGTACAAGAAGAAGTTTTAGTAGCAGAAACTGTTGGTGTTAATAACGAAATTGTATTACACAATGATGATATAAACACGTTTGATCATGTAATTGATACGTTAATAAGAGTTTGTAAACACGATGGATTACAAGCTGAACAATGTGCTTTATTAGTACATTATAAAGGAAAATGCACTGTTAAAACAGGACCAATAGATCAATTAAAACCTCAGTGTTCTGCACTTTTAGATGCAGGATTAAGTGCTGAAATTATATAAAAAAAGTCCCGATTTAATCGGGACTTTTTTTATTTTATAGTCTTAGCTTTTTCAGGTTGACCAGTAATATCGTAAGTCATCTTTAAAATACTTTTTAAACTTTCATTAGTTGAATCAATTGAATATGCTTTTTCAAAATCTGGTAATGCTTTTGCAAACATATCTTTTCTTTTCTTAACAAGTTCATCGTATATTTTTGCATTGTCTCTCGAGCTATTAATTGCATTAACTATATTTTCCTCATCTACTAATAATGCGTATCCTGCATTATAATAAATTTGAAATTCTCCTTTTTTTAATTCCTCATCATTAGGTGCTAATCTTCTAGCTTCAGTGTACGTCAGTTTTGCTTTATCAAGTTCTTTATTTTGAGAATACAGTAATGCTAATATTTTTAAAATTTCAAATTTCTTTGTTGCATTTTTTACCTCTCTTGGTTTTTCGTGAGAACCTAAAGTAATAAATTGAGATCTCTCTGCTCTTGAGTTAAATTCGTCTTCTTTTCCATTAGCTTTATTAATTGCATAGTAAGTAAAACCTTTATTCAAATAATCACTAGTTGCATATTCTTCATACATTTTTTGGGCCAAAATATAATCTTCACTTTGTACTGATAAAATTGAAGCATTTTTAAGTGATTTTCCCTCTTCTTTTGGATCAAAAGTATATAATGAATAAAATAATAAAGAAGCCTCTTTAAACTTAGAAGTATTATTCATATTCATTGCCAATGCAGATAAACCTTTTTTAAACTCTGCTTTCTCTTGAATTAATTCATCAGTATAAACTTTTTTTCCTGATTTTTTTTCAAATTCTAAAGTTTCATTGATTACAGCACCATATTGTTTAATAAACTCTGGTTTATATAAGTTCATTTGATCTTGCATGGTTGCTTTATCTCCTTTAGAAGCTAACTCAATTGTAGGAAACATTACAGAATAAAACTTTGCATAAACTTTATCTGATTCCTCAGTTGCTAAAGTATTTAAAGCATCGCTTGCGGTTTTATATGCTTCCAAATCTTTAACAGAAATAGTTTCTTTGGCATATATTTTTTTTAAAGTTTTTAACTCTTCTTTTTGAGCAAATGTTGCAACCGATAATAGTAGTGTTGCACTTAATACAAATTTTTTCATGTTTTTAAAATGTGGGTTAAACTAAAGCCCAAAATAAATCTGGGCTCTTTTAATTTATTCTTGTGTTTCTTCTTCAGATGAATCAATATCAGCGCTATTATCGGCATCATTCATTTCTTCATTTTCATCCAAAACAATTTCTTCATCTTCGCGTAGCACTTTTGTTACTGCCGCGATAGAATCGTTTCCTTTAATATTAATTAATCGAACACCTTGAGTTGCTCTTCCCATTACACGTAAATCAGAAACCATCATTCTAATTGTTAAGCCCGATTTGTTGATGATCATTAAATCATCATCGTCAGTTACATTATTAATTGCAATTAACGCACCCGTTTTTTCGGTAATGTTTAATGTTTTTACTCCTTTTCCACCACGATTTGTAATTCGGTAGACGTCTTCTCCATCATCGTCCACTAATTTGGTACGTTTTCCGTAACCATTTTCGGTAACTACTAAAATTTGAGTTTCGTTTACGTCTTCTTTGTTAACGGTTACAATTCCAATTACTTCATCGTTGTCATCGGCTAGAGTAATTCCTCTAACACCAGAAGCAGTTCTACCCATTGGACGTGTTTTTTCTTCTTCAAAACGCACAATTTTACCTGATTTTCCAGCAATTAATACTTGGCTTGAACCGTTGGTTAATTTTGCTCCTAATAACTCGTCTCCATCTTTAATTGTAATCGCCGCAACACCGTTTATACGAGGTCTAGAATATTTTTCTAAAGATGTTTTCTTAACCTGACCTTGCTTTGTAACCATGATTAAGTTGTGACTCTCAATATACTCTTGGTCTTTCAAGTCTTGTGTACAAATAAATGCTTTAACTTTATCATCACTTTCGATGTTGATTAAGTTTTGAATCGCACGACCTTTACTAGTTTTTGTTCCTTCTGGAATTTCATAAACACGCATCCAGTAACATTTACCTTTTTGCGTGAAATACATTAAATATTGGTGATTGGTTGCAACAAATAAATGTTCTAAGAAATCTTGATCTCTAGTTCCTGCCGATTTTTGTCCAACTCCTCCTCTATTTTGTGTTTTGTATTCTGATAACGAAGTACGTTTGATATAACCTGCATGTGAAATAGTAATTACCACACTTTCATCAGCAATTAAATCTTCGATACTTACATCGCCACCTGAATATTCAATTTTCGAACGACGCTCATCACCATATTTATCTCTGATTTCCGCTAATTCATCTTTAATTACTTGCATTCTCATTTCTTTGCTTGCCAATAATTCTTTCAAATACGTAATCAATTTCATGATTTCATCGTATTCTGCACGTAATTTATCTTGTTCAAGACCTGTTAATTGTCTTAAACGCATTTCAACAATAGCACGTGCTTGAATTTCCGATAATTTGAAACGCTCAATTAATTTAGTTCTCGCTTCATCTCCATCTTTAGAAGCTCTAATAATCTTGATTACTTCATCAATATTATCAGAAGCAATAATTAAACCTTCTAAGATATGTGCTCTTTCTTCTGCTTTTCTTAAATCAAATTGAGCTCTTCTAACAACTACATCATGACGATGTTCTACAAAATGATAAATCAAATCTTTAAGATTTAACATTTGAGGACGACCTTTAACCAATGCAATGTTGTTTACACTAAATGATGCTTGTAACTGTGTATATTTATATAATGTATTTAAAACTACATTTGGAACTGCATCACGTTTTAATTCATACACCACACGCATACCATTTCTATCCGACTCATCACGAATATTAGATATACCTTCAATTTTTTTATCGTTAACTAAATCGGCAGTATGTTTAATCATATTTGCCTTGTTAACTTGGTAAGGAATCTCAGTTACAATGATAGCTTCTCTACCATTTACTTCTTCAAAACCAACTTTAGCACGCATTACAATACGACCTCTTCCCGTTTTGAATGCTTCTCTTACTCCTTCGTAACCATAAATAATACCTCCTGTTGGAAAATCAGGTGCTTTGATATGATTGATTAACTCATCAATTTCAATATCATTATTATCGATGTAAGCTAAGATACCATCTACTACTTCTGTTAAGTTGTGAGGTGCCATATTTGTTGCCATTCCTACTGCAATACCTGAAGCTCCATTAACTAATAAAGTAGGTACTTTTGTAGGCATAACGGTTGGCTCTTGCAATGTATCGTCAAAGTTTAATTGAAAATCAACTGTTTCTTTATCAATATCCGCCAACATTTCTTCCGAAATCTTTTTCATTCTGGCCTCAGTATAACGCATTGCTGCTGGACTATCTCCATCTACAGAACCAAAGTTACCTTGTCCATCAACCAATAAATAACGCATACTCCATTCCTGAGCCATACGCACCATTGCATCATAAACAGAAGTATCTCCATGTGGGTGATACTTTCCTAAAACTTCACCGACAATTCTTGCGGATTTTTTGTGGGCAGATCTTGAATTAACTCCCAAATCATACATTCCATAAAGTACTCTTCGATGTACGGGTTTCAAGCCATCTCTAACATCAGGAAGCGCTCTTGATACAATTACTGACATCGAATAATCGATGTAAGCTGATTTCATTTCATCTTCAATGTTAATAGGAATTAACTTTTCTCCTTCTGACATAAGTATTTATATTAAAATTATATATTAGTACTAAAACGTGCCAATATACGCCTTTTTGAAATTTTAAGACAACTTTTACAACACTTATTTCTACTATTTATTAACAATTTTGTTTACAAATTGCTTATAAATCTAATAACACTTTCTTTCTTTTTTCATTTTTTTTTGTCATTTAGCCTATCTGTACTTTATGTAAGGTATGATTTTTGCATATCCTTATAGAATTATGTACTTTTACTTATATTACTAATGCTATGGACGATAATTTTTCACCAAGAGTTAAAGACGTAATAACCTTCAGTAAAGAAGAAGCGTTACGATTAGGCCATGACTTTATTGGCACTGAACATTTGATGCTAGGAATACTTAGAGATGGTAACGGAAAAGCAATTAACATCTTGAATAATTTAGCTGTAGACTTATCTCACTTAAGAAAAAAAGTTGAGATCTTAAGCCCTGCAAACCCTAACAGTATTCAAAATATTGAAAAGAAAAATCTTCATCTTACACGTCAGGCCGAACGTGCATTGAAGACAACTTTTCTTGAAGCAAAGCTTTTTAACAATACCGAAATAAGTACCGCCCACCTTTTGCTTTGTATTTTACGCAATGAAAACGACCCAACAACTAAATTAATGGGTAAATTAAAAATCGATTACGAAACCGTTAAAGAACAGTATACAGCCATGATGACAAACGAAGACGATTATTTAGAAAACTTGCCAAAAGCAGAATCGTTTAATGACGATTCAGGACAAGATGACAGTTTAAAAGAAAATGCATTTAACAATCCTTCATCGGGTAATAAAACTAATAAAAAATCAAAAACACCTGTTTTGGATAACTTTGGTCGCGATTTAACAGAAATGGCCGAAGAAGGGAAATTAGACCCAGTTGTAGGACGCGAAAAAGAAATTGAACGAGTTTCACAAATTTTAAGCCGTAGAAAGAAAAACAACCCATTATTAATTGGTGAGCCTGGTGTAGGAAAATCTGCTATTGCCGAAGGTTTGGCTTTACGAATCATTAAAAAGAAAGTATCTCGTAATTTATTCAACAAACGAGTTGTTACACTTGATTTAGCAAGTTTAGTAGCTGGAACTAAATACCGTGGTCAGTTTGAAGAAAGAATGAAAGCGGTAATGAATGAATTGGAGAAAAACGACGATATCATTTTATTCATTGACGAAATTCACACTATTGTAGGCGCTGGTGGCGCAACAGGTTCGCTTGATGCTTCCAATATGTTTAAACCTGCTTTAGCAAGAGGTGAAATTCAATGTGTAGGTGCCACAACTTTAGACGAATACCGTCAATACATTGAAAAAGATGGAGCTTTGGAGAGACGTTTTCAAAAAGTAATTGTAGAACCAACAACCGTTGAAGAAACAATTACAATTTTAAACAACATCAAACCTAAATACGAAGATCATCACAATGTTTTATATACACCAGAAGCTATTGAAGCATGTGTTAAATTAACTAATCGTTACATGACTGATCGTTTCCTTCCAGACAAAGCTATTGACGCTTTAGACGAAGCGGGTTCTCGTGTTCACATTATTAATATTGATGTTCCTAAACAAATTTTAGAATTAGAACGCCAGTTAGAAGAAGTACGTGAACTAAAAAACACAGTCGTTAAAAAACAAAAATACGAGGAAGCAGCAAAACTTCGAGATGATGAAAAACGCATCGAAAAAGATTTAGCTATTGCGCAAGAACAATGGGAAGAAGACTCTAAAAACAACAAAGTAACCGTTACAGAAGATAACGTTGCTGATGTGGTTTCTATGATGACTGGAATTCCTGTAAATCGTATTGCTCAAACTGAAAGTAATAAATTAGCTCACTTACCCGAACTTATTAAAGGTAAGGTAATTGGACAAGATGAAGCTGTTATGAAAATTGCTAAATCAATCCAAAGAAATCGTGCAGGTTTAAAGGATCCAAACAAACCTATTGGTTCGTTTATTTTCTTAGGGCAAACGGGTGTAGGTAAAACACAATTAGCAAAAGTAATTGCGAAAGAATTATTTGACTCGGAAGATGCCTTGATTCGTATTGACATGAGTGAATACATGGAAAAATTTGCTATTTCTCGTTTGGTAGGAGCACCTCCAGGATACGTTGGTTATGAAGAAGGCGGACAATTAACAGAAAAAGTAAGAAGAAAGCCCTATTGTGTGGTTCTTTTAGATGAGATTGAAAAAGCACATCCTGATGTTTTCAATATGATGCTTCAAGTTTTAGATGATGGCCATTTAACTGACAGTTTAGGTCGTAAAATTGATTTTAGAAACACAATCATCATCATGACATCAAACGTTGGAGCTCGTCAATTAAAAGATTTTGGCCAAGGTGTTGGTTTTGGAACTGCTGCAAAAAATGCACAAACAGAAGAACATTCAAAAGGAATTATTGAAAACGCTTTGAAGAAAGCATTCGCTCCAGAATTTTTAAATAGAATTGATGATGTCATTGTCTTCAATGCACTAGAAAAACACGATATTGATAAAATTATTGATATCGAAATGGATAAATTATACGATCGAGTTAAAGATTTAGGCTATACTTTAAAACTTTCTGAAGCAGCCAAAGATTACATTGCTGAAAAAGGTTTTGATAAACAATTTGGAGCACGTCCGTTAAAAAGAGCTATTCAAAAATATGTAGAAGATGCTTTAGCTGAGGAGATTATTACTTCAAAAATTCATGAAGGTGATCAAATTTTCATGGACTTAGATGAAACCGCTCAGGAACTCAAAATAGAAATTAAAAAATTAGAAGAACCAAGCGCATAGCTTGGTTCTTTTTTTTTATCCAATTTTAAATTTATATTAAAAAAAATATTACATTAGATTTTTAATTTATTCGTTTAAAAATGTTAGACAAAGTTATTGTTGGTAGTGAAGAATGGTGTTCCTTCCCTACTTTAGGAATCCCAACTATTAAAGCCCGAGTAGACTCAGGAGCGAAAACATCTGCACTTCATGCTATCAATATTGTTACGTTTGAAAAAGACAGTGAAAATTGGGTGAAATTCGACATCAACCCTATTCAAAATAATGCAAAAGCAGTTATACATTGTGAAGCTCCTTTAGTTGACAAAAGAGTTGTTAAAAGTTCAAGTGGTTTTAGAGAACAACGCTATGTAATAAAAACCAAACTAGAGATTGGTGGGAAAACTTGGGAAATCGAAGTTACATTAACTAATCGTGACTCAATGGGTTTCCGAATGCTACTAGGTCGTGAAGCGATGTCTGGACGTGTTTTAGTTGATCCAGAACAACGTTATTTATTGGGTCAACCTACCACAGAAAAACTTAAAGAATATTACTACGCAACTAATGAATCTAAAAAAGGTTTAAAAATTGGTTTATTGGCGAGTAATCCCGAATTATATAGTAACAAACGAATTTTAGAAGCAGGCGAATTAAGAGGTCATGAAATGCATTTCTTAAACTTGAAATACTGTTACATGAAATTGGATGCTACCAAACCTGAAATTCATTACCGTGGTGGAAAAGTTTTAAATGATTTTGATGCGGTAATTCCTAGAATTCGCCCTAGTATGACCTATTATGGTTGTGCTTTAACTCGTCAATTTGAAGCTTTAAAAGTATTTGCTTTGAACAATGCATCAGCAATAACACAATCAAGAGATAAATTATTTTCATTGCAATTGTTATTAAACAATGGCGTTGATATTCCAACCACTGGATTTGCTAATTCTCCATTAGATACCGATGATTTGATTAAAATGGTAGGTGGTTCACCTTTAATCGTAAAATTATTAGAAGGAACACAAGGAAAAGGAGTCGTTTTAGCAGAAACTAAAAAAGCAGCTGAATCGGTAATCAATGCTTTCAAGAGTTTAAATGCTAATATTTTAGTGCAAGAATTCATTAAAGAAGCTAATGGTAAAGACTTGAGACTCTTTGTGGTTGATGGTAAAGTAGTAGCGGCTATGCAACGTGAAGCTGCGCCAGGAGAATTTAGAGCAAATATTCACATGGGAGGAACAGCTTCTGTAGTGAAAATAACCCCTGATGAAAAGAAAATTGCTATCAAAGCAGCCAAAGCCATGAATTTAAAAGTGGCTGGAGTTGATATTATACGTTCTTCAAAAGGTCCGTTATTATTAGAAGTGAATTCATCTCCAGGTTTAGAAGGAATTGAAGGTGCCACTCAAAAAGACATTGCAGGTGAAATGATTAAAGCGATTGAGAAAAACTTTAAGTGGAAATAATTCAGTGTTCAGTGTTCAGTGTTCAGTGTTCAGTGTTCAAAATTAATTAAATTATGAAAAAACAATATATAGTTCCGTTGGTTTTGTTTCTTTTAGGAATGGTTATTACGATTATTGGCGCATTATTTAAATTAATGCATTGGCCTGGAGCTAACTTCATGTTAATGATTGGAATGCTTAGTGAAGCTATTGCAATCATTACATTAATTGTAGTTTTACTTAAAAAAATGAAATGAATAAAAACCGATTAGAAGCTTTTAGCGACGGCGTTTTAGCCATTATAATCACCATTATGGTTTTGGAATTTAAAGTTCCAAATGAGACGACATTTGAAGCCGTAATAAAATTATCGCATAAATTTCTAAGCTATATTTTAAGTTTTATTTATGTTGGAATTTATTGGAACAATCACCATCATTTAATGCATACAGTAAAAAGAGTAAATGGAAAAATCCTTTGGGCTAATTTGCATTTATTGTTTTGGTTGTCTTTAATTCCATTCACAACAGCTTGGATTGGTGAACATCATTTCAATTCTTTTCCAATGATGTTATATGGTTTGGTTTTACTAATGAATGCTATAGCCTATTTTATTTTGCAAAAAGTAATCTTAATTGGTCATGGTAAAGATTCTATACTTGCAAAAGCAATTGGAAAAGATTATAAAGGAAAAGCTTCTCTGGTTTTATATCTAATAGCAGTACTCGTAACCAAATTTTCTATCGAAATTTCAGGTGCCATTTATATTTTGGTTGCTTTAATTTGGTTAATTCCAGACAAGAGAATTGAACGCACTTTTAACGAAAAAGAATAAAATATGCATTTCATCAGTAAAATACTTATCGTAATTATAGCTTTATTTCACCTATATTTTCTGTGGCTTGAAATGTTTGCTTGGACAACTAGTGCCAAAAAAGTATTCCGAACTATTCCCGAAGATTTGTTCGAAAAAACAAAAGTTTTAGCCGCCAATCAAGGATTATATAACGGATTTTTATCAGCAGGATTACTTTGGTCTTTAGCTATTTCTGATGAAATTTGGAGCAGAAATATTGCTATCTTCTTCCTTTGTTGTGTTACTGTTGCTGGAATTTTCGGAGCTTATTCTGCTTCAAAGAAAATATTTTACGTTCAGGCTTTACCGGCAATTATAGCGATTATTAGCATCTTATTTTTACTTTTATAATATTTTATTTAATCTTCCATTTCTATTTGAAAGCTATTCAAAAACGAAACCGATTTTTCTATATCGTAATGTAAAATTCTATCTTCTGAAACAAACGGAACTTCCTCTCTGTATGATTTTACAAAGCTTTCAATAAACTCACTTGACTGTAAAGGTCTTCTAAATTCTAAAGCTTGTGAACCGTTTAATAATTCAATTCCTAAAATGCGTTCTACGTTTTCAACAATACGCAACGTTTTAGTTGCAGCGTTAGCACCCATACTCACGTGATCTTCTTGTCCGTTTGAGGAAACAATACTATCAATACTTGCTGGAGTTGCTAATTGTTTGTTTTGACTTGCGATACTTGCCGCTGTATATTGTGGAATCATGAAACCTGAATTCAATCCTGGATCGTTTACTAAAAACGCTGGTAACCCTCTTAATCCAGAAATCAATTGATACGTTCTTCTTTCCGAAATACTTCCTAATTCTGACAAAGCTATTCCTAAGAAATCTAATGCTAATGCTAAAGGCTGTCCGTGAAAATTTCCTCCCGAAATAATTAAATCTTCTCCTACGAAAATATTTGGATTATCGGTTACCGAATTGATTTCTGTACGGAATACTTTCTTCACATAATCAATTGTATCTTTAGAAGCGCCATGCACTTGCGGAATACATCTGAAAGAATATGGGTCTTGCACATGAACTTTTGGTTGCGCAATGATTTCGCTATCTTCTAACAAATCGCGCATTCTTTCAGCGGTTTGAATTTGCCCTTTGTGCGGACGAACTAAATGAATCAAATCTGTAAATGGTTCTAATCTTCCATCAAAACCTTCTAATGAAACTGCACCAATAACATCGGCTAAATACGAAATTTTCTCTGCTTTAATCAAGCAATAAACACCGTAAGCACTCATGAATTGTGTTCCATTCAACAAAGCTAATCCTTCTTTCGATTGTAAAACAATTGGTTCCCAACCAAATTTCTCTAATACTTTAGCTGAAGGTTGTCTGAAACCATCTAAATACACTTCGCCTTCTCCTAATAAAGGCAATGATAAATGCGCTAACGGAGATAAATCGCCAGAAGCACCTAACGAACCTTGCGTATAAATTACTGGAAAAATATCATTGTTGTAAAAATCAATCAAACGTTGCACCGTTTCTAACTGTACACCAGAATGTCCGTAGCTTAACGATTGGATTTTAAGCAACAACATGATTTTTACAATTTCATGAGGAACTTCCTCCCCTGTTCCGCAAGCGTGCGATTTCACCAAATTCTCTTGCAGTTTTGATAAATTTTCATTCGAAATCTTCACATTACACAATGAACCAAAACCAGTGTTAATTCCGTAAATTGGATCAGAATTTGATTTCATTTTATCATCTAAGTATTTTCTACATTTCTCAATGTTTACGATAGCTTCTTCTGATAATGCCAACTGTTTTCCTTGAAAAACAATCTCGTTAATCATATCAATTGACAATACATCTGAACTTATATAATGTGTAGTTTCCATTTGGCTAATTTTAAAAGTCCAAAATTCCGCAAACAATTATTAAAATGCAAGATTTATCAGCATTATTAACAAAAAATAAATAGTTCCTAAATTTTAAGCGAAATCTGGGTGCATTTTTAAGAATTTTCAATAAATTAGCGCTCTTTAATAATACAACATCAAATCATGAAAAATACAGCGTTAACGCACATTCACGAAAGTTTAGGAGCTAAAATGGTTCCGTTTGCAGGATACAATATGCCTGTGCAATATGAAGGAGTAAATGCAGAACACGAAATCGTTAGAAATGTCGTTGGTGTTTTTGACGTTTCTCACATGGGAGAATTTTTCTTAAAAGGAGAAAATGCGTTGGCTTTAATTCAGAAAGTAACTTCAAATGACGCTTCTAAATTAGTTGATGGAAAAGCGCAATATTCTTGTTTACCAAATAAAGATGGTGGAATTGTTGACGATTTAATCGTTTACAAAATTGCTGACAATCATTATATGTTGGTTGTAAATGCTTCAAACATTGAAAAAGATTGGAATTGGATTGCATCTCACAATGATTTAGGTGTGGACATGCAAAACCTTTCAGATGACTATTCTTTATTAGCAATTCAAGGACCAAAAGCTGCAGAAGCTATGCAATCCTTGACTTCTATCGATTTAACGAATATGGGATATTACACGTTCCAAATTGGTGAATTTGCTGGAAAAAGCAATGTAATTGTTTCGGCTACAGGTTATACTGGTTCGGGAGGATTTGAAATTTACTTCAAAAACGAAGATGCAGAATACATTTGGAACAAAGTTTTTGAAGCGGGAGCTGCTTTTGGAATCAAACCAATTGGGTTAGCTGCACGTGATACGTTACGTTTAGAAATGGGATTCTGTTTATACGGAAACGACATCAACGATACAACTTCACCTTTAGAAGCAGGTTTAGGATGGATTACGAAATTCGATAAAGAATTCACGAATTCAGAAAACTTGAAAAAACAAAAAGAAACAGGTGTTGCTCGTAAATTAGTTGGTTTCGAAATGATTGATAGAGGAATTCCTCGTCACGATTATGAAATTGCTGATGCTAATGGAAATATAGTAGGAATCGTAACTTCTGGAACGCAATCACCTTCTATGGGAATTGCTATCGGAATGGGATATGTTCCAACCGCTTTAGCTACGCCAGATTCTGAAATTTATATTAGAATTAGAAATAAAGATATTAAAGCAAAAGTGGTTAAAATGCCATTTTACAAGAAGTAATTAAGAGTATGAAAGTCTAGCGAAATATTTTTTAAACACATAGTCACATAAATTTTACTTTGTATTTAAAAGGCGTTACACTTTACATAGAATAATATAGCATTACAAATTATTGAAAATTAGTGTTTTAAGTTTTGTCACTTGCGAACTTTGCGTAAAACCTTGCGAGCTTTGCGTTTAAATTTGAAATTATTATTTTTGCAACCTGAAACTTGAAACTTTAAACCAAAAAAGAAATGGGAAGAGCGTTTGAATTTAGAAAAGCCCGTAAAATGAAACGTTGGTCAGCAATGGCTAAAACGTTTACACGTATAGGAAAAGATATTGTAATGGCCGTTAAAGAAGGCGGACCAAATCCTGAAACCAACTCACGTTTAAGAGCGGTGATTCAGAATGCGAAGTCAGCAAACATGCCGAAAGATAACGTAGAACGCGCTATCAAGAAAGCATCGGATAAAGACACCGCTAACTTTAAAGAAGTGTTGTTTGAAGGATATGCACCACATGGAATTGCAATCTTAGTTGAAACCGCAACGGATAACAACAACAGAACGGTTGCTAATATTAGAAGTTACTTCAACAAATGCAATGGAACTTTTGGTACTCAAGGTTCGGTTGAATTTATGTTTGATCATACGTGTAATTTTAGAATTCCAGCAGAAGGACAAGATGTGGAAGAATTAGAATTAGAAATGATTGATTTTGGGGTTGAAGAAATCTTTGCTGACGAAGACGGTATTTTAATGTACGCGCCTTTTGAAAGCTTTGGAACCATCCAAAAAGAATTAGAAACCCGTGGATTAGAAATCTTATCTTCTGGATTTGAAAGAATACCACAAATAACAAAAGAATTAACAGCAGACCAAGTAGCTGATGTTGAAAAACTATTAGAAAAAATTGAAGAAGACGATGACGTTATGAACGTGTATCATACGATGCAAGAAAGCGCTGAGTAATTCTTTTTCTATCTTATATCCTAAATCCTCGCAAGAAATTGTGAGGATTTTTTTATATATTAGCGGTATTATAAATTTATGTATTATTATGATATTTTTATTTTTAGAAAATTAATAGAAAACATAAGAGTATAGAAATAAAATCATTAAAAAATGAGTTTACAAGAGCAATTAGATACAAATAGAAGAAACGTGTCTTTCGATAATTATGATATCACAGTTAGACAATTTTATTCAATGATAGCTGAGCGCCAAATTGAATTACAGCCTGAATATCAAAGGCATTTTGTTTGGGATTCAACAAGACAATCTCAACTTATTGAATCAATTTTTTTAGGAATTCCTATTCCTAATTTATTTATGGCAACAAATACTGATTCAACATGGGAAGTTATTGATGGATTACAACGTCTAACAACGATTGTAAACTTTATTGGAGACCAAGACGTAAGATCACGAACAAACCCTAATACTCAAAAAAATTAAGAATTACTGGATTAGACAAAGTAACTGCAATGAATGGCTCAACATATGAAGATTTGCCAATGTCAGTTCAACATATGTTTATGACAAGACCGATAAGAGTAACTGTCTTGAATGATAAAAGTGACTTTAGTGTTAGATATGACTTATTCGAAAGATTAAATACTGGTGGGGTTATTTTGCACCCACAAGAAATCCGAAATTGCGTTTACATTGGAGAATTCAAGGATTTTATTAGTGAGTGTAGTGAAAAAGTTGAATTTAACAATTCTGTTAAAACGACAGAGAATGCTGAAAGAACCGGAAGTAGAGATGAGCTTATTTTGAAATTCTTTGCATATTTTGAAGATAGAGATTTGTTTGTTCATAGCGTAAAAGAGTTCTTAAATGATTATATGGAGAAAAAGACTAAAAGATTTACAAATAAAGGTATGTTACGTGATTTATTTAATGAAACCTTCAATTTAATAAATGCTTTTTTACCTATGGGAATAGTCCGTGGTAATCGTGTTAATATCACACCACTTGTTTTATTTGAAGCTATTTCGATAGGTGTCGCAGATTTAATTGTAGAAAATCAATCTCATTTGATTACTGCAGAAAAATTACAAAATTTACTGAACCATGATGAATTAAGAAGACTTACTACAGGAGCTACGAATTCTAGAAATAAGCTTAACGAAAGAATAGATTTTGTAAAAAATTATATAAGAGATGCCGTATAATGTTGTTCGTTCTGAAGTATTATCAAGATTTTTAGAAGTAAATCATCTTTTAAATTCTATAAAAAGTGTTGAAGATTCAATTATTGCCCCTGCAGTATTACCATTAGAATATAAAATTTATAAAGGTTTTTTTTATGTACACATCTACGCATGCATTGAATTTTCTATAAACAAACTTGTTGTCACGACATTAACATTAGCAAAATCAAAAAATATCCTTTATCAACATATAGAGAACAAATTTTATACAATTGCTGTATCATCAAATCTTCAAAGTATTCGCGATTTCAATTCTAAGACATTTCTTGATAAATCTGCTGATTTATTTCTCGCAATAGAAAGTGGAGACATTTCAAATTTTGATGAAACTTTAATGTCTAAATACCTTCAAAATGTATGGGGAAAAACATTTAATCAAATTACGAAGACACTTGGTATGAATAATTTTGTTATATCAGGAAGAGAAATGTACCTATTTGATGAGATAGTTGATAACCGCAATAAACTTGCCCATGGTAGAGATAAAGCTGAAGATATTGGTTCATCTCCTAACTATCAAGATTTAAAAGACAAGTACGATTTAATATTTGACACAATCAACAGGTATATTAATCATTTTGAAGCATACAATTTAAACAAAGAATACATTAAAAATTCTGAACGTATTAATTATTAAACTCGCTAGTGCGGAATTTCATTCCGTGCCCACAAAACAAAACCCAATCCTTTTTTCTTAAATTAGTAATAAAAAAATATGGCAGACAATTTTGTATCGTTACATCGCGTAGTAACGGCTCCACCTGAAAAGGTGTTTCGTGCATTTACAGAAGCAAATGCAATGGCTTCGTGGATACCACCGTATGGTTTTTTGTGTGAGGTTCACAGTATGGAAGTGAAAATTGGAGGTAGTTTTAAAATGTCGTTCATAAACTTTACAACTGGTAACAGACATTCTTTTGGTGGAACTTATCTCGATGTCAAACCCAATGAATTTTTAAAATACACCGACACTTTTGACGACCCCAACTTACCAGGCGAAATGACAACTTCGGTTTGGTTGAAAGAAGTTGCTTGTGGTACAGAAATCAAAATACTTCAGGAAAATATTCCCGAAATGATTCCTACCGAAATGTGTTACTTGGGTTGGCAAGAATCTTTAGAAAAACTGAAGAAATTAGTAGAACCTAATATTCCGGATAATTAATTTTTAGCTATTTTAGGTAAATCATTTTTTACGCAACATTACTCTAGTCTTACGTAATTGTTGCGTGGCTTTATGTTTAAATTGTTGATTATAAATAACCCATCCGCCAAGAGCACCTATAACACTGCCAATTGTTATATCTAAAAAACGTGCTGAAACAATAATTTCTGTATTGGCCGTAAAAGAGCTACCTATCTCGGCTAATAATATAGTCATAGGTGTTATAACAATAATTGCTAAGGCATAATTTTTAACAATAAGCACTTCCACCAAATATTGCAATACAAAAATACTGAGGCAAATACTTAAAGGTGTCTTACAAACTAACAATATCAACCAACAAATTCCAATACCTATAAAAGTTCCTACAATACGATGAATCATTCGTTCCCAAACGTGTTGTTTTGAAATACCTTGCAAAATAGCTAAGCAAGAAATTGGAATCCAATACGGGTTTTCCATTTCAAAAAAGTGTCCCACAGTTAACGAAAACGAAATACATATGCCAATTATCATGGAATCAATTAAGGAAACATATTTTCTTTTTTTGACTTGAGTCGTAAACGTTTCTGGAGTTGGAGATTTTTTTATCCATAGTAATCCGTGACAAAATGCTAAAAAACAAGCCAACATTGTTCCTAGAAATAGATATCCAATTTTAGCAGGAATGAGTTCTAAATTATAACTTTGGCAACTTGCCATGGAAGCAATCATAATGAAGAAAAAATTACCAGGAGGTTTTATTTTAAAATAGGTGGTTACTAAATGAATTCCCATAGCAAAAAATCCAAGCACAATTGCGGATACATAAGGATTATAGCTAAAGCTCAGTCCAATACCTAATGACAGTACAAATCCTAAAGAACATACTAACATTGTAACCATTCTTCTTCTAAAAGAACTATTTGGCTGATAGTACAAAATAACCAAACCTCCTAAACTTGCTTGTAAACCCATAGCTAATGAACCAAAGTACCACCCGCAAAAGAGTGGAATTCCAACACAAAGTGAAGCTAAAAAAGGAATATGACGCGATCGTTTACTCTTTTTTAATTCAAAAAATGCTTTTATAGTATTTACAATTGTGCTTTGCATGTTTAAATAGTTGCTCGTCTTGTTGCGAAGTAATTATCTCTTTACTTTTTAATGTACTAATACAAAAAATCCCAATCATTAGACTGGGATTTTTCTCTATATATGTTATAAAAGGAAATTACTTAATAATTTCAATTTTTAATGCTTCTTCTTGGTTAACCGAATCAAAGAACCCTTGTTCGTTCATCCAATCATCACTAAATACTTTACTCATGTATCTAGAACCGTGGTCAGGGAAAATGATAACTACATTACTGTTTTCATCAAATTCACCTTCTTCAGCATATTGTTTCACCGCTTGAAAAGCTGCACCAGAAGTATATCCTACAAATAAACCTTCTTTTTTAGCTAATTCTCTAGTGGTATGAGCACTTTCTTCATCAGATACTTTGATAAATTTATCAATGATATCAAAATCAGTCGCTGTTGGAATTAAGTTTTTTCCTAAACCTTCAATACGGTATGGATAAATTTCAGCGTTGTCAAACTCTTTAGTTTCATGATATTTTTTCAAAACTGAACCAAAAGCATCCACTCCTAATATTTTAATATTTGGATTTTTTTCTTTTAAGAAACGAGCCGTACCTGAAATTGTTCCTCCAGTTCCACTACAAGCAACCAAATGTGTTATTTGACCACGAGTTTGTTCCCAGATTTCAGGACCTGTAGACTTATAGTGTGCATCTACATTCAATTCATTAAAATATTGATTGATGTATACAGAACCTTTGGTTTCTTCGTGTAATCTTTTAGCTACGTTGTAATAAGAACGCTCATCATCAGCAGAAACATGCGCAGGACAAACATAAACTTTTGCACCCATTGAGCGCAACATATCTATTTTATCTTTAGATGATTTGGAGCTAACTGCCAAAATACAATCATACCCTTTAATAATACTAACCATTGCCAAACTAAAACCAGTGTTTCCTGAAGTTGTTTCAACGATAGTATCGCCAGGCTTTAAGATTCCTCTTTTTTCTGCTTCTTCAATTATATATAACGCAATACGATCTTTGGTAGAATGTCCTGGGTTAAATGCTTCAACTTTTGCATAGAAATTACCTGTTAAATCAGCTGAAACTTTATTCAGTTTGATTAATGGTGTATTCCCAATTAAATCTAATACACTATTATAGGCTTTTATTTCTTCTTTCATATGAAGATACTGTTTTTTTAATGTTTCCAAAATACTATGCTTTACTAGCATTTATAGTATTCTATACTTGATTTTTTATTTAGAAGTAGGCTTGATACTTCTAAAACCTTGCAAATTTAACAAAAAAAGTTAAACTATTTCTTAATTTTTTCTAAATCTAACAAAAAAGCAAATTCTTTAGCTAATTCTTTTAACGCTTCAAATCGTCCAGAAGCACCTCCGTGACCAGCATCCATATTTGTGTCTAAAAACAATTGTTTATCATTTGTTTTCATAACACGTAATTTAGCCACCCACTTAGCTGGTTCCCAGTATTGTACTTGAGAATCGTGTAATCCTGTTGAAACATACATGTTTGGATAAGCTTGAGCTTTTACTTGATCATAAGGTGAATACGACAACATATAATCATATGATTTTTTTTCATTCGGATTACCCCATTCGTCATATTCTCCAGTTGTCAAAGGAATGGTATCGTCTAACATGGTTGTAATGACATCTACAAAAGGAACTTGTGCAATAACCCCATTGTATAATTCTGGTGCCATATTAACAATAGCTCCCATTAATAAACCTCCAGCCGAACCACCTTCAGCATATAAATGTTCCGCAGAAGTATATTTTTGTGCAATCACAAATTTAGAACAATCAATAAAATCAGTAAACGTATTTTTCTTTTTAAGTAGTTTTCCATTCTCATACCATTCTCTTCCTAAGTCCTCACCTCCTCGTATGTGAGCAATAGCATAGATAAATCCTCTATCTAATAAACTTAAACGAGTTGATGAAAAATAAGGATCCATAGTAGCACCATACGAACCGTAAGCATATAATAAGAATGGGTTTTTACCATCTTTTTGAATTCCTTTTTTGTACACCATTGAAATTGGCACTTTTGTTCCATCAGTTGCAGTTGCCCAAATTCTTTCTTCGATATAATTATTTTTATCGAATTTTCCACCCATTACTTCTTGTTCTTTCAATACTTTTTTCTCCTGAGTTCTAATATTGAAATCAATAATAGAAGATGGAGTTGCTAAAGACTGGTAACCATATCGAAGGATTTCAGTATCAAAATCAACATTTGTAGTGGTATAAGCTGTATACGTTTCACTTGAAAATGGCAAATAGTACTCCCCTTTTCCACTCCAAGGACGAATTTGAATTCTGTTCAATCCATTTGAACGTTCTTCCACAACTAAATAATCTTTAAAAATATCTATTCCTTCCAATAAAACATCTTTTCTGTGAGGAATCAAATCTTTCCAGTTTTCTGCAGAAGTTGCTGTTTCTGGCGTTTTCATTAATTTAAAGTTTGTGGCTTTGTCTTTATTCGTTACAATATAAAAACTGTCTCCATAGTGTGAAATTGAATATTCTAATCCACGAGTACGATTTTGAAAAATTCTAAAGGCGCCATTTGGATTTTTTGCTTCTAAAATTTGATACTCTGAAGTCAAGGTACTTGAAGAACCAATTACTAAGTATTTTTTAGATTTTTCTTTGTATACATACGTTCCAAATGTATCATCTTTTTCATGATAAACCAACACATCTGAAGTTGCAGCAGTTCCTAAAGTATGCTTATAAATTTTATCTGAGCGTAATGTTTGTTGGTCATTACGTGTGTAAAACAAGGTTTTATTATCGCCTGCCCAAGTAGAACCTCCGGTAGTATTTTCTAATTTTACTGGAAGAATTTCACCTGTTTCTAAATTTTTAATTTGAATAGTATATTGTCTTCTAGATACTAAATCAACTCCAAAAGCAGCCCAAACATTATCTTCGCTAATATTTAAACCTCCCAAACTAAAATAAGAATGTCCTTTTGCCATTTCATTACAATCAAACAAAATCTCTTCATCAGCCTCTAAAGTTCCTTTTTTACGAGAATAAATAGGATAATCTTTACCTTTTTCATAACGTGTAATGTAGTAATATCCGTTGTAAAAATAAGGCACCGAACTATCGTCTTCTTTAATTCTGCTTTTCATTTCCGTAAACAAATCATCTTGTAACGGTTTCGTGTGAGCAGTAGATTTTTGGTAATATTCGTTTTCTTTGTTTAAGTAATCAATTACTTCTGGGTTTTCTCTTTCGTTTAACCAATAATAATTATCAATTCTTTTATCACCGTGCTTTTCTAATGTTTTTGGAACAATTTTAGCTACGGGTGGCTGTAATTTATCAGACATTTTGTTTGTTTTATTTTGACTGTGTGCAGGTACAAAAATAACACAACCAAGAAGGAAATAAGTGATTTTTTTCATGAAGTTTTAAACTAATTATTAACCGCTAATTTACTATTTTTGTCGTAATAAAAAAAATTAAAATTATGTTTGGAGACATTATGGGTATGATGGGTAAACTAAAAGAAACCCAACAAAAAGTAGAGGAAACCAAGAAACGCTTAGATTTTGTTTTAATTGATGAAAAAAGCAGCGATGGATTGCTTGAAGTAACTTTAACAGCAAATCGTAAAATTAAAAACATTACCGTAAGTAATGATTTACTTAGCGACAAAGAAATGCTGGAAGACTATTTAGTTACTGTTTTAAATAAAGCCATTGAAAAAGCTACAAACGTTCAAGAAACTGAATTAGCTTCAGTTGCCAAAGAAGGCATGCCGAATATTCCAGGAATGGATATGTTTAAATAAGTATTAAATACTATTTTAAATTATTACTAAGAATTTAATAATCATTACATTATCATTTCTTAAATAACTATTTATTTTAATATATTTGTTTAGTAAAACTTAATTATAAACCTAACGTATTCATTTACATGAACGAACAATTACTAAAATTTATAGAACTCTGTTTAACGGATGGAGTTATTACTGACAAAGAAAGAGAAGTAATCTTTAGAAAGGCTGCCGAGTTTAATGTTGATATTGACGAATGTGAGATTATTTTAGAATCTATGATTCAACAAAAGAATATGTCACAAAATATGGAAAACAGTTCAAATACTGAAACTCAAGTTAGCGTTCCAAAATATCTTTTGGGTGGATATAAAATGCACATAGCTATTGAAAATGGCGAAAACCCTAGGACTGTTGAAATTAATATGGGTGATGATGAGGAAGCATTTGGGTTCATGTTTGAATCTTTTTTTAGTAGCGGCTTTAATAGCGGTTTGAATTTTTTAAATAAATTAATTCCACAGGATGAATTTGTTACTGATTTAATCAATAAATATTCGAAAGGTAGTGAAAACAGAAAAATAAAAAAATATCCAAATGGAGATTATTATGAAGGTAAGATTGTTAATGAAAAGGCAAATGGTTTTGGCGAACTTAACATAATGATTAATGATTTACTTTTTATGAAATATACTCAATACATTGGTGAATTTACAAATGATACTTTTTTTAAAGGTAAAATATATTGCTACAATTCAGATGATGAAGGAGATATAATAAAATTTATAGATGTAGAATATGTAGATAGTAAGTACAAATGCCGTTCTATTGAATATCCTAATGACGATAAATTTGAAGGAGATGTTGTTAATTTTAAGAGACATGGAAAAGGTAAATTAACAAAAGCTGACGGTAGTGTTATTGAAGGTAATTGGGAAAATGATATTTTATTAGATGATAATAGTGAAAATGAAAATGTTATAAAAGATAAGAGAACAGTCGGCTCAGTTAGAATTGAATATAAAAACAGTATTAATCAACTTTACTCTGATAAAAAATATCAAGAAGTAATCAATGAAGCAGAGTTGGCTGAAATTGGTGACGACGATTTTTTTAAGGACTCATTTATTGCGGATAAATATCTTTGGTCTTTATATGTAGAAGATTTTAAAAAGGCGTATAAAGAAATAGATAGAATTACAAAAATAACAAGTGACAAATCCAAAATTCAAGATATTGTTGGAATGATATATGCAAGAAAAGGAGTTGAAAATAACGATTTAAACCTTTTAAAAAATGCACTTCAGTGTTTTCAGTCGCACGATTATTCAAATAAAGAATTTGGGACAAATAGAATTAATAATGTACAAGAAAAAATTAATAATCTTATAATTCAAAATAAAATAAAATCATTAGGAGTTAATTCAGAAATTATTAAACAGTTTACAAACAATGATTATAAAAAATTATGGAAAGTAAGTTGCCTTATTACTGAACCATATTATAACTATAAAAATACAATAAGTAATTGGCAAAATTCAAATCCTAATTTTTTTATCCCATCAAATGGCATTATAAATGAAAAAGGAGCTGTTGCTTTTATTAAAGCAAATTGGACTAATATTTATGTCTATCGCGTTGATAAATATTGGGAAAAGAAAGGAAGTGACTGCGATAAATTTAAATCCTTTGACAAAACAAAAATTGAAATAATAGAGATTAATGAAATAGTATAAATAAAAATGGAAAAATTTAAAAAAAATATTCAATTTAATTTTAAGGGAAATGTTCACAGGCAATAGAGTTAAATAAAAAAATTGGTGGAGAATACTTCTGTGAATCTAATCCACATTTTTTTACTGGAGATTTATCTGCTGATTTAGTTTTAGTCCATTTAAACCCTAAAAGGAATAAAAATAAAGTAAGTGGTGTATATGATGTTAAAAAACCAGATTTTAATTATTTTGAAGAATATTTTGATAAATTTAGATATTTTGGCAAACATAATTATGGTGAAAGTTCAGAACGAACACACAAATCACCATTTGATAAAAAACAAATAAGATTTTTAAAACCGCTAAATATTTTACCATTTACTGGAAATGATATTTACAAAGATTTAGAAATTGTCATGGATAATAAACTTCAAATAGAGCTAATTCCATTTGGCTCTGATAATTTTAATTTCAATGAAGTTGGCGTTAAAAACATTGAACCATTTATAGATAATATTTTATCACTTATAGCAGCAAAAGAAAGAAAACAAGTTATATTTTGTGGTAGAGTTTTTGACAATATACTTAATGAATATGTTACAAAAAAGAAAGTGCATGAATTTAAACTTCAAAAAACTGACGGCACTTTAACAAAAGGAGATTATCATTTTATAGAGATTGATATTAAACATAACGATAAGGTTATTAAAGCAATTATTGCTCCACAATATGCTATGCAAGGAATGCCTATTGAACAGTATGGAATTAAATTAAATCAATTACTGAATGGCAAAACAAGTAATTAATAATGATGAAGATATTTTATCATTATTAAAACAAGCTGATAAAATTGTTTTTAAAGAAGACGCTAAATCAATTTGCGACCAATTAGATATGTTGTTTTCAATTGCTAGCAAATCTCAAATACAAAACGAAGAAAGCGATGTGTTTGAAATAAAAATTCGCTCTGGTATAATGCGATTAAAAAAGCTAGAAGCTTTTGATGAAGCGGCATTTTATGAAACTGAAATTCTCAAAATAACCAAAACAAACTCTACCAAGAAAAAAAACGAATTGTATTTTTTTATATTTTCAATAATTGGTTTAACATTAATTGCTTGTTTTGGCAATAAGATTCTTTATGAATCATTTTCTTTATATAAAAAAGTAATTGATACTGTAATACAATATTTTAAAT
>Ga0255098_1000025_pt1 | contig 68903 bp, 68 predicted proteins | sample Colum_Atlam_RepC_2_FD_188440 | JGI IMG/M metagenome (GOLD analysis project Ga0255098, IMG submission 188440) | Freshwater microbial communities from Columbia River, Oregon, United States - Colum_Atlam_RepC_8d | ecosystem: Environmental > Aquatic > Freshwater > River | place: USA: Oregon... | reverse complement strand
CGTTTAAACGGATTATTGCCAAAACAGCAATTATTCTATTTGCCAATAAAATCATTTTTTTTAAATGCAAACATTGATAAAACGATAGAAGATTATGTGGGAAAAAGTACAAGAAACAGTTAGTTTCATTAAAAATAAAACCAATTTTACTCCAGAATACGGTGTGATTTTGGGTTCAGGATTAGGCGGATTTACAGAAGATATTACTATTGAGCATACTTTGTCTTATACAGAAATTCCGAATTTCCCAGTTTCTACCGTTCAAGGACATAAAGGAGCTTTAGTTTTTGGAACAATTGGAACTAAAAAGGTGGTGGCAATGCAAGGTCGTTTTCATTTTTACGAAGGTTACGATATGAAACAAGTAACGTTTCCTGTTCGTGTGATGAAATATTTAGGGGTTGAAAAATTAATTGTTTCCAATGCTTCGGGAGGTGTTAATCCTTCGTACAAAGTAGGAGATGTTGCATTAATTACCGATCATATCAACATGATGCCTGAACATCCATTACGAGGACATAATGATGAACGTTTTGGGCCAAGATTTGTAAATATGAGTGAACCATATTCAAAAGCGATGAATGCAAAAGCATTTGAATTAGCTAAACAACTTAATATCGATTTAAAAAAAGGAATTTATTTAGCATTACAAGGACCAACATTTGAAACGCTTGCGGAATATAAAATGGTAAAAGCTGTAGGTGCTGATTGCGTAGGAATGTCAACCGTACCCGAAGTTATTGTTGCACGCCATATGAATATGGAATGTTTTGGCGTTTCCGTGATTACAGATATGGGAGATGAAGATAATATTGAAGAAGTAAATCACGAAGAAGTATTGCAAGCCGCTCAAAAAGCAGAGCCTCACGTGAGAAATTTAATCAAAAATTTAATTATTCAGTATTAGATAAATATTTAGTTACAACAGTATAGAAATGCTCCGGTTCAAAAGGTTTAGTGATTACTTCATTCATGCCATAAGACAGGAGCATTTCTCTATTTTCGTTCAGAGAAATAGCAGTTAATGCTATAATAGGAACAGTATTATTGAATTTTCTAATCTCAGTTGTTGCTTCTGTACCATTAATTCCTGGTAAGTGAACATCCATTAAGATTAAATCGTAATTATTGATTCTTACGTTTTCAATTGCATCTTCACCATTATCAATAATAACACATGAAATGCCTTTTCTTTCAAGCATTTTTTGAGTAATCATTTGATTTATTTTGTTGTCTTCAACTAATAGAATACTTTTTTCATTTGAAAATTCAATATTCTGATTGATTTCAATGGCAACTGGATCTATTATACCTTTTTCAAATTCAAGATCAAAACTGAACGTACTTCCTTTTTCAGCTTCACTTATTAGGTAGATTTCACTACCCATTACTTCTAATATCTTTTTAACAATTGATAAGCCTAAACCCGTTCCGCCATAAGTTCTATTGATTTCAACGGAACCTTGGCTAAAACTGTCAAATATTGCCTCTTGTTTTTCTTCTGGAATTCCTATGCCGTTATCTTTTATTTCAAAGTGTAGAGTAACGTTGTTTTCAGTTTCTGATTTTTTGCTAATAGTAAACCAAACATCACCGTCTTTACTAAATTTAATAGCGTTGTTTATTAGGTTAATTAAAATTTGAGAAATTTTAGTTGGATCGCCTTTTAAATTATAGTTAAGTGATTTATCAATATTAAGGTGGAAGTTTATATTATTTTCGTTGATAAACTCTCTGAAGGAATTAATAATGTTCTCACTTAATTTTGTGATATTTAAATTTATTTTTTCAATCGTTACTTTGTCAGATTCTAGTCGGTTAATTTCTAAGATGTCATTAATGAAATTTAATAAATAGTTTCCTGAAAATTCTAATGATTTTAGGTAATCTAGCTGACTTTGTTTTGGATTTTCTTGCAATAAAAGATAGGTAATTCCGTTGATTGCATTTAAAGGAGTTCTCAATTCATGACTCACCGTTGATAAGAAATCTGCTCTTGCTTTAGAAGCTCTTTCTGCTTTTTCTTTTTCAAGTGTTAATTCTTTATTTTTCTCTTTTAAAAGTTTGTTAGTACTAGTTCTAATCTTGTTGTTTTTATAAAGTGATAAACTCAATAAGGATAAAATTGAGATAAGAGCGATACTTAAAATACTAATTAACTTAGAGAAACGTAACGTTTTTTGCTGGCTCTTTCTTTCTTTATCTAATTGCTCTATTGTTTTAAGTTGTTTGTCAAATTGTATTTTATCAACAGTGTTTTCTGTTAAATTGCTATTGTTTAATTTGCCAATAGAATCAATTAAGTTAACATACTTTTGTAAATAAAAATTAGAACTAGAAATGTTGTTATTCTTTTCGTGAGTAGTGCCAAGAAGTTTGTAAATTCGTTTGGCTAACTTATAATCATTATTACTATTTTCATTAGTATACTTTGCTTCATTTAAATAATCGATAGCTTGAGAGTATTCTTTTTTGATGACTTCAATTTCACCAAGTTGAATGTAAGCTTCTGTTTTTGTACTTAATAAAGCATCATCACTAATATTTTCAACAACTCCCTTAAGAATAGTAATAGCTTCTTCGTATTTTCTTTTTTCTTTTTTAATTATCGCTTTTTGAAGATTTATAAGTTCAATTGCTTCGAGAAAGTTTAATTTTTCATAAACGATAGTTGCTTTTTCAAAGTAAATTTCTGCATAAGCAATGTTGTTTTTTTTGAGATAACATTTTCCTAAACCATAATAAGAAAGAGCAATATTTGATTTAGGTTCACTTTTATTATAAATACTTATTGCTCTAATATAATAATCAATAGCAAGGTCATTTTTTTCTAGTTCAAAAAAAATAGTGGCTAATTGTAAATAACAATCAGCTAACTTGTTGTCTAACTTGTTTTTTTTAGCAAAGTCAATAGCTTTTTCTGTATACAAAATAGCTTTAGAGTACGATTTTTTCTCTTCTTTATTAAAAAGTCCAATTTCTAAATAATAATCTGTACTGTCATTTATTTTCGTAGCATCCTTATATACAGACTGCGAGTAACTGCAGGTTGTTACTAAAAAAAATAATATTAAAATTTGCTTAGCCAATTATATTTTTAGTTAAAATTACTCTGCAATTTAAGTTTTTTAACGCTAATAAAAAACTTTATTTTTTAGAAATAAATGAGATTAAGTCAATTAATCGCGAAGAATAGCCAATTTCATTGTCGTACCAACCCACAATTTTGACCATTTTGTCAATTACTGAAGTTAATTGCGCATCAAATAAACAAGAGTTTTGGTTGCCAATAATATCTACCGAAACAATTGGATCTTCCGTGTAATCTAAAATTCCTTTAAAGTTGGTTTCAGCTGCTTTTTTAAAGGCTTGATTGATTTCTTCAATAGAAACTTGTCGTTTGACATTGAAAGTAATATCCGTCAACGAACCATCTGGAACAGGAACACGAATACCACAACCACCAATTTTTCCTTCTAATTCTGGAAATATTTTTGTCAATGCTTTGGCTGCTCCAGTTGATGTTGGAACAATAGATTGTGCTGCACCACGCGCTCTGCGTAAATCTTTATGCGGTTGATCGTGCAAACTTTGATCGGTAGTGTAGGAGTGAACCGTGGTAATGTAGGCTTGTTCAATTTCGCACAATTCCTGAATGATTTTAATCATCGGAGCTGCATTATTGGTGGTACAACTTGCATTGGAAATTATCGTTTCGCTTCCGTCTAAAATGTGTTCGTTTACGCCTAAAACTACTGTTTTTATTTCATCCACTTCAGATGGTGCGGAAAGAATTACCTTTTTCGCTCCAGCTAAAATATGTTGGTTAATCTCTTCAAAAGTTTTGAATTTCCCCGTCGATTCAATAACAATATCAACATTTATTGATTTCCAATCTAAATTTTTAATTTCTCTTTCGTGAAAAAATAAATACGATTTATCGCCGATTATAATCGAATCATCACAAAACGAAACTTTCTGATTCAAAACACCGTGAATGCTATCGTATTTTACCAAATGAGCCATTGTTTTGTTATCCGCAATGTCGTTGATGGCAACTACTTCAATCGTAGGATGATTCAGAAGCAATCGGAACAAATTACGTCCAATTCTTCCAAAACCATTAATAGCAATTTTTATTTTTGTTTCAGGTTTTATATTCATACAGTCGCTTTGCTCTAGTCAATGTTTTTGTTTCAAGTTTCAAGTTGAAAAGTTTCAAGTTGAAAAGTTAGTTTTATAAAACGTAATTATTAGAATTCGGGATTTAAAAACTTCCAGCACCCATCATCCATCATCCAGCTTAATGAATATGTTTTTCCGCATGATAAGAAGAACGCACTAAAGCGCCACTTTCCACATGTCTAAAACCTAATTCTTTTCCTATTTGTTCGTATTTTGCGAATTGTTCTGGCGTGATGTATTCTTTTACTGGTAAATGTTTTTTACTAGGTTGTAAGTACTGACCAATCGTAACAATATCAACTTTTGCATCGGCTAAATCGTGTAAAACTTGAATCACTTCTTCTTCCGTTTCACCTAAACCTAACATAATTCCCGATTTTGTTCTTTTAATACCTTGCTCTTTTAAATAACGCAGTACTTCCAAACTTTTCTCGTATTTTGCTTGAATTCGCACTTCACGGGTCAATCGTTTTACGGTTTCCATGTTGTGCGAAACTACTTCTGGAGCTACTTCGATGATTCGGTCGATATTTCTAGTGTTACCTTGAAAATCTGGAATCAACGTTTCTAAAGTCGTAGTTGGATTCATTCGGCGAATGGCTTTCACGGTTTCTGCCCAAATAATTGACCCCATGTCTTTTAAATCATCACGGTCTACACTGGTAATTACAGCATGTCTGATGTTCATAATTTTGATAGAACGCGCTACTTTTTCAGGTTCGTCCCAATCCACCGTTTCTGGTCGACCGGTTTTAACACCGCAAAATCCGCACGAACGCGTACAGATGTTTCCTAAAATCATGAAAGTTGCTGTTCCTTCGCCCCAACATTCGCCCATATTAGGACAACTTCCCGAAGTACAAATCGTATTCAGTTTGTATTTGTCTACTAAACCTCTAAGTTCTGTGTAGTTTTTACCGGTTGGTAATTTTACGCGCAACCATTTTGGTTTGGGTTCTCTTGGTGGAAAAACATTGTCAATAGCCGTGTCCATAATCAAAATTTTGATAGGCAAAGATACGATATGAAATTTAGAATTTTGAAGTTTTAGGAAATGTAAAAGAGAATAATGTGTGATTAAAAAATTTAGTTTTGAAAGTTACTTAAAGTTTGATTGTTTTAATTTGTTTTTTTATGTCTATTGTATCCATTAAACCTTTTCTGTCATTGTAATCCCATAACATATGTCTCATCGCATCATCATGAACCCTCCCTTTTTTATACTCTTTTACAACTAATTTAATCATATTCTCCATTTCATCACCCCTTGGGATATGTGTTATGGCAGTAGAAAATCCTGTGCGCAAAGAATCATTTTTCCAATTAGGGTTGTAATATTCAACAAAACCATATTTTTTAATAATTTTTTTTATTTCAGTTCTATTTATAGAATCTGTTTGTCTCATTTTTATCTTTGCATTCTCATATTCTAGCTGAAAACTATCCTTTTTTGAAACACTCATTTTTGATAGTTGATAATTTATAGATTTAAAATTACTGAGATTAACTCCTTCAAATGAAGTTGCATTAGTTTTAGAAAGGCTATCTACAACAGTTTCAAAAGTTCTCAGATTGTATTTTATTTCTATTCGAGTTAGATTATGTCTAACATTTTGATCATCTTGATTTATTTTTTTAATTTTTTTAGAAATCTCAATTTGGTCTCTTTTAAAATAATATTCTTTACTACATCCTAAAAATAATAATGAAATAATGAATAATTTGAAAATTGATTTTAAGTTCATTTAATATTGTATTGTAGATTTACAACGGCTTACTTCCCAGAAATAATCTCAGCCAATAATTTCTTAGCTCTAAGCAGTTTAATTTTGATGTTATTCAGCGGTTCATCAATTTGTTCTGCCATTTCTTGGTAGGTCATTTCTTGAAAATAACGCATTTGAATCACTTCCTGATAAGCAGGTTTCAATTGTTTGATGTATTGTAGTAATTGGACTAAATTTTGTTCGATAATCAACTCATCTTCAGCTGAATTGGAATCATCAGCTACACTGTACGCTTGATGATCTTCTTCGTCATTCATTTCAATAAACAAAGACGATTTTTTTTTGCGAAGCATGTCAATATGTACATTTTTTGCAATCGCAATCAACCAAGTATTAAAACCATATTCGGGATTGTACGTCGCGATTTTATCAAAAGCTTTTGCGAAAGTTTCAATTACAATGTCTTCGGTATCGGTTTCGTTTTCGGTGCGTTTTAGCATGAATCCGTAGACTTCATTCCAGAAAAAGTCCAATAAAAAAGTGAAAGCAACTTGGTCTCCCTTTTTTGCTTTTTCAATGTTTTCTTGAATAATGACTGAATTTACTTCCAATGTACAGGTTTTGAAATAAGGTTTCTAAAAAATACACACAGTTGTGTAAATATAATTACAATTTCAATAATTGGATACCAATACATCACATCTTTTTCTTTTAGTTTTCCAGCGGCATAACCTAAAGAAATCCAAGTAAATAAATATCTAAAAACGATAATTCCAGTCACAATCATCCATTGGAATTGAAATGCTAATAAAACAATCGCTAAAACTAAAAACCAAAACTGACTAACGAAGAATAATCCCAATTGAAATTTATCAATTCCCTTGTAGAAATTAGCCGTGGTAGCATGTCTTCTTTTTTGGTATATCCAAGATGAAAAAGTAGTTTTTGGTTCCGAAAAAGTAAAACTTTCTGGCGTGTATAAAATTGCTGTATTCTTTTTATTTGCCGCTTGATTAATAAATAAATCATCATCACCTGAACGAATTTTCATGTGATCCATAAAACCTCGTGCATTGAAAAATTCTTCTTTTTTGTAGGCTAAATTTCGACCAACACCCATGTAAGGCTTGCCAATTTTTGCCCAAGAAAAATATTGTGTAGCGGTTAACATCGTTTCAAAACGTATGATTTTATTTAAGAAGGAATTTTTTACTTTTTCATATGCACCATAACCTAAAACAATGGTTTTTTCTTTGGTAAACTGACTTGAAATCTGTAGCAACCAATCATTTGAAGCAGGGTAACAATCCGCATCGGTAAATACTAAATACTCGTTTTTAGCGGCTTTAATTCCTAAAGTTAATGCGAATTTTTTATTTCCCCAAAAAGCTTCTATATTTTGAACTTTTACTAGTTTTACATTCGCATATTGCTTTTCATAGGTTTCAAAAAGCTCTAAAGTTTCATCACTTGATGCATCGTCGATTAATACGATTTCGTAATCAGGATAGTTTTGCGTAACTAAATTTTGAAAATACTTTTTGATATTCTCTTCTTCGTTTTTTGCACAAACAATGACAGAAATTGGTAAACGCTTCGGGGTTCCCTCTGTTTTTTTACCAAATGAGAATTTACCAAAAATAAAAAGGTAATATATAAATTGAATAAACACGATAACCGCAAAAGCGATTAAGAGTATTGTTAGTATCATAAATGGATAAAATTATGCGTGCGATTCTTCGTTGCAGTCTTTCATTTGTTCTGGGGTTTTTCCGCAGTAGCTACAGTTTTCTCCATCTTTATTCAAAAACGGACTTTGGCTAGCACAAGTTCCAGCGAATTTTCCATCTTTTTTTGCCCAAATTTTTATCGCGATACCTGCAAACGCAAGTCCTAAAAGTCCAATGGTTACTAATACAAGTTTCATCTTTTTCTATTTTGAACTGCAAATTTACAAAAGAAAATTCAAATCAAGTTCAGAATTTAAACGCAAAGTTCGCAAAGTTTTTTCGCAAAGCACACAAATAATTTTTTAATACTTTGGTTTTATAATTCAGGTTTTAATTCTCGTACAAGTAAAACGTCTCTGTGTATCTCAAATCAACACCATCAAAATCAAAAAAAACTCGGTGAATCTCTGTGAAATAATGAAGTAAGTTTAGCACGCGGATAAAACAGATTTGCTAATGCAAAACGCAGGTTAAAACGGATTTCTTATGTTCACTATACAGAGTGAAACGCCTAAAATCAACAAAAAGTAAATCTAATGTACCTTTGTGTTTAAAAACTATACAAAGTTTTTAACTTCCAGCTTCCATCACCCAGCTTCCCACTAAATAATATTCACTTCCGCTTCTGTTACAATTCCGAATTTTTCTAAAATCGTTTGTTGAATATTTCTCGAAAGGGCTACAATTTCGGCTCCAGTTGCGGTTCCATAATTCACTAAAACCAAGGCTTGATTTTTATGAACTCCAGCGTCTCCAAAACGTTTTCCTTTAAAACCAGCTTGTTCAATTAACCAACCAGCTGGAACTTTTACTTCGGTTTCCGAAACTACATAATGTGGCATTTCGGGATGAAGTGCTTTTGCTTTTTCGTAGGCTTGTTTTGCTATAATCGGATTTTTAAAGAAACTTCCGCTATTGCCTAATTCTTTCGGATCTGGCAATTTACTTTGACGAATAGCAATTACAGCGTTGCTAACATCTTTTAAGGTTGGGTTTTGTATGTTTTGATTTTGTAATTCGGTTTCGATTGCTCCATAAGTGGTTGAAACTTTATGATTTTTCTTAGTCAATTTGAAACAAACCGAAGTAATTATGTATTGGTTTTTCAATTCGTTTTTGAAAACACTTTCACGGTATTCAAACTTACATTGTGAGTTTGTAAACGTTTCGATTTCTAATGTCTTCAAATTTAAAGCATCACAAGAAAACATTGTATCTTTAATTTCCACTCCATAAGCACCAATATTTTGAATAGGAGTTGTGCCTACGTTTCCTGGAATCAACGATAAATTCTCAATTCCACCGAAATTTTGGTCAATGCACCAAAGAACAAATTCGTGCCAATTTTCTCCGGCTTGTGCTTTTACAATCGCAAAATCATCGCTTTCTTCAACAATTTCTCTTCCTTTTAAATTAACATGAACAACTAATTTTTGAATGTCTTGGGTTAACAACATATTGCTTCCGCCCCCTAAAATAAAAATATCGTCGTTTTCTGTCAACACTTCTTTCAATTCAGCAATTGAAGTTATCGAGACAAATTGTTTGGCTTTGGCTTCAATTCCAAAAGTATTGTAATTTTTTAGTGAGAAATTGGTTTGAATATTCATCGTAGAATAATTTTTTTCAAATGTAATGTTTATGTGTTAATTTTCAAATTCAAGAATTGCTTTGTGGAAATTTAAACGCAAAGTTCGCAAAGTTTTTTCGCAAAGCACGCAAAGAAAAATCCCTTAAAATCAGCGCTTCGTAGAATCCGTTTCATCTGCGTTCCGAAATTAAATCGGAAATATTTTATAGGATTGATGCGTTTCTTTAATAATCAATTCCGTTCGTTCTGCATGGGTATCAGAAATAAAAATTTGTCCAAAAACGGCATCATTTACCATGGTTACAATTTTTTGCACACGCGTTTCGTCTAATTTATCGAAAATATCATCAAAAAGTAAAATCGGTAATTCGCCGCTTTGCTTTTTCATGAATTCGAATTGTGCCAATTTCAAAGCAATCAAAAATGATTTCTGTTGGCCTTGCGAACCAAATTTCTTAATTGGGAAACCATCAATTTCAAAAATTAAATCGTCTTTATGAATTCCAGTACTGGTATATTGAATAATTCGGTCTTTTTGTAGTGATTCTTCTAAAAGTGAAATCAAATCTTTTTCAAATAACTGACTTTCATATTTTAAAGCAACTTTTTCATTTCCGCCTGAAATATTCGTGTGATGTTTTTCGAAAATCGGAATAAAATCATTAAGAAATTGATTTCTTTTTTTGAAAATTAATTGTCCTATTTCGCTCAGTTGCTCGTTATAAATCGATAAATTATCTGCATCAAAAGTCTGATTTAATGCAAAGTATTTCAATAAAGCATTTCGTTGCGCAAGTGTTTTTTGATATTGAATTAACAATTGAAGGTATTGGTTATCTAGAGTAGCAATTACACTATCAATAAATTTTCTGCGTGTTTCGCTTCCTTCAATAATTAAATCTGCATCAGAGGGCGAAATAATAACCAAAGGAATTAAACCCAGATGTTCGGAAAGCTTGTCATAAACTTTGCCGTTTCGCTTAATGGTTTTTTTTTGCCCCTTTTTTAAACTACAAACTATTTTTTCTTCTTTGCTGTTTTTTTCAAGTAAAGCATCAATTACAAAAAATTCTTCGCCATGTCTAATGTTTTGAACAGCTAACGGATTAAAATAGCTTTTACCATAAGCTAAATGGTAAATTGCATCCAAAATATTGGTTTTTCCAACACCATTTTTTCCAACAAAACAATTTATCTTAGCGTCAAAATCAAATTCGATTTGGGCTAAATTTTTGTAATTAAGAAGCGATAATTGTTTTAAAAACACAATAAAAATACTTTGATTTGCGACTAAAAATGGGACTTTATGCAAAAGTAAATCGAATTTATTAAAAATATATACTAAAATGGTTTTTAATTTTAATAAAAATTATATTTTTGCACTTCATTAAATTTAAAATAAATGGCAACATATAACAAAAGAGGATACAAAGCTCCAAAACCAGAAGAAGCTAAAGTTGAAAACGAATTTGACGAAGTAGAAGCTATTGATGTTAAAGACAGTACTACGGCTGAAGTTTTTGATACATTAGACAAAAGCGCTTCTAGAACTGAAGAGTGGGTAGCTAATAATCAAAAAGTACTTTTAGGTATTGTAGGTGCAATTGCAATAGGAACTTTAGGATATTTATTATTTAATAGATTTGTTGTTGAGCCAAAAGAAGAAAAAGCAGCTAACGAGATTTTTCAAGCACAACAATATTTTCAGCAAGCAGTTGATGCTACAGAAAAAAATGATTCATTATACAATTTAGCACTTAAAGGTGGTGAAGGTAAATTAGGATTTATTGGGGTTGCAGAACAATATGAAGGAACTGCAGCTGGAAACATTGCTAATTACCACGCTGGAATGGCTTACTTAAACTTAGGAGATTTTAAAAATGCTATTACTTATTTAGAGAAATTTAAATCGGATGATGCTATTTTAAAACCTTTAGCTTTAGGAGCAATTGGAGATGCTTTAGCAGAAACGAATAAATTAGATGATGCTATTTCTTATTACAAAAAAGCAGCTGAGGCTTCAGAAAATGATTTCACTACGCCAAGATTTTTATTAAAAGCGGCTCAATTACATTTAGCAGCTGGTAAAAAATCAGAAGCGCACCAATTATTTGTTGAGATCAAAGAGAAATATGAAAATTCTAAAGAAGGAATGAATGTAGATGCTTTCATTGCAATGACTGAATAAGAATGGCAACAGAAAATAAAAATTTATCAAATTACGATAAAAACACAATCCCAAATGCGAAAGATTTTCGGTTTGGGATTGTTGTTTCAGAATGGAACGAGCAAGTAACCGAAGGTTTGTATAACGGTGCTTTCACGGCTTTGACAGATTGTGGTGCTTTGCCAGAAAATATCATCCGTTGGAATGTGCCAGGAAGTTTTGAATTGATTTTCGGAGCTAGACAAATGCATGAAAAATTAGAGTTAGATGCTGTAATTGTCGTTGGATGTGTAATCAAGGGTGAAACCATGCATTTTGAATTTGTGTGCGAAGGGGTTGCACAAGGAATGAAAGACTTAAATCTTTTGTATGATGTGCCGACCATTTTTTGCTTGTTAACAGATAACAACATGCAACAATCTATAGATAGAAGTGGTGGAAAATACGGAAATAAAGGGGTAGAAGCAGCAATTGCGGCTATTAAAATGGTAGATTTGAATAGAAAATAAAAGAATTTCCTTTAAAATCAATATACTAATCCCGATTTTCATCGGGATTTTTTGTTAACAAAAATTTGGAGGTTAAACGCGTAAAAATTCTTAAATTTGAAAAAAATAATGCGACATGATTAAGTTTGGAAAAGGTAGAATGCCAAAAAATAAGCAATTCAATTATACACCTCGTCATTATCAGGGAAAGACAACAGAGAATCCTTTTGATTTTGATTCTCCTATTCGTCGTGATAGAGATGAAGTGAGTTATAATGATTTCAGAGGACAATGGAGAGATGCACGTGATAGTAGTCGTAACAGAAAAAATAGATCTTTCAATATGAGAGTAATTTTAATTGCTTTGGTATTGGTACTGCTATTTTTCTTTATCATCGATTTTGATTTTTCTATTTTTAGAAGAGAATAATGGCAGCCAGTATTATTCAACTCTTACCGGATCATGTTGCCAATCAAATTGCTGCTGGAGAAGTCGTTCAACGACCTGCTTCGGTGGTTAAAGAATTATTAGAAAATGCGGTCGATGCAAAAGCTTCCGATATCAAATTAATCGTTAAAGAAGCTGGTAAAACGTTGGTTCAGGTTATTGATAATGGCTTAGGTATGAATACTACCGATGCACGTTTGTGTTTCGAGCGCCATGCTACTTCTAAAATTCGCCAAGCAGAAGATTTATTTGATTTGCATACCAAAGGTTTTCGCGGGGAAGCATTGGCTTCAATCGCAGCAATTGCGCATGTGGAAATGAAAACCAAACAAGATCAAGAAGAGTTAGGTAATCATATTGTCATCGAAGGGAGTAAATTAGTAACTCAAGATGTTGCTGTTTTACCAAAAGGAACTTCGTTTGCAGTTAAAAATTTATTTTTTAATATTCCGGCCAGAAGGAATTTTTTGAAATCGGAAACAGTAGAATTTCGTCATGTAATGGATGAATTCCAACGGGTAGCTATGGCGCATCCGTCGATTTCATTTACGTTGATTCATAATGGAAGTGAGTTATATAATTTACCAAGTTCGAATTATCGTCAACGCATTGTAAATATTTTTGGTGGAAAAACCAATGAAAAATTAGTACCTGTTTCGGAGGAAACGGAACTAATTAATATTACCGGATTTGTAGGGAAACCTGAATTCGCAAAAAAGAGTAGAGGTGAGCAGTTTTTTTTTGTAAATGATAGATATATCAAAAGCGCGTATTTGCATCATGCGATTATGAGTGCATACGAAGGTTTGCTAAAAGAAGGTAATCAGCCGAGTTATTTTTTATACCTGCAAGTGCCACCGCATACCATTGATATCAATATTCATCCCACTAAAACGGAAATAAAATTTGATGACGAACATTCGTTATATGCTATTTTGCGTTCGGCTGTAAAACATAGTTTAGGACAATTTAATGTGGCTCCGGTTTTAGATTTTGAGCGCGATTCCAATTTAGATACGCCGTATCAATATAAAGATAAAGAAGCCGATTTCCCTACAATTCAAGTCGATTCTAGTTTTAATCCATTTGCTACTGATAAACCTGCAGCTAAATCCCTTTCTTCTTTTGGAAGTTATAAGAGAGAAACGTCAAGTGCAAGTTGGGAAAGTTTATATGTAGGATTAAAGCAGGAAACACAAGAATTAGAACAGTTTTCATTTGAAAGCGAAGAAGTAACTGGAAAATTATTTGATGATGAGGTACAAGAAATGAAATCTTCTTCTACTTACCAAATTCATAAAAAATATATTGTAAGTGCTATAAAATCGGGCATGTTAGTAATTGACCAAGGAAGAGCACACCAACGTGTTTTATACGAACAATTTTTAACAAGCATTACGGTTCAAAAAGCGTCGAGCCAGCAATTGCTATTTCCTTTGGAATTGTATTTTTCTTCGGAAGAAATGGTTTTGTTAAAAGAACTGCAATCGTCGTTAGAAAATACAGGATTTGTTTTTGATGTGTTTAAATTAGATTCGGTTCAGATTTCTGGATTGCCTATTTTAATGGCAGAAAGCGAAGTTTCAATTGTATTGGAAGAGTTAATTAATAATTTACAAAATGAAATTCCAGAAAGTAGTTTTTCGCAAAGTGATAGTGTTGCCAAATCGATGGCAAAAAGTATGGCGGTGAAAACAGGAACTTACTTATCTGTAAAGGAACAAGAAAATTTAGTAAATTCGTTGTTTGCTTGTAAAGATCCTAATGTTTCACCTTTTCAAAAACCCACATTTATTACCTTGACGGTAGAAGATTTAGATAAAAGATTTGCTCTATGATGAATAATATGACCGACACCGTAAAACAGTTATTAATTATTAACGTTTTATTTTTTATAGGAAGTTATTTTGTGCCACAAGCCAATGAATTATTATCACTACATTATTTTGAAAGTGATGGCTTTAAATTTTGGCAACCAATAACTCACATGTTTATGCATGGAAGTTTGATGCATATTTTCTTTAATATGTTTGCGTTAATTTCTTTTGGAAGTGCCTTAGAACATTTTTGGGGGACTAAAAAGTTTTTGTTTTTTTATCTTTCATGTGGAATTGGAGCGGCTTTGGTTCATTCGGGAGTAAATTATTATTATTTCCATGATGCACAAAATATGCTTTTACAGAATGGTGTTTCAATGGCTGATATTCAAACCCTTATTAAAGGAGGAAGTGTAAATATTAATGTTCCAGATACTCTTTTGCTTCAGCAATATGTGAATCAAATGGGAGATGCATTCAACACTCAGGCTGTAGGGGCTTCGGGGGCAATTTATGGCTTGTTAGTAGCTTTTGCTTTTATGTTTCCAAATGCCGAATTAGCTTTCATGTTTATTCCTGTTCCTATTAAAGCCAAATATTTTGTTCCTGTAATTGTGTTGTTAGATTTGTTTTCAGGAGTAACAGGTTATAGTATTTTTGGTGGAAATATTGCACATTTTGCGCACGTAGGTGGTGCTTTAATTGGATTTGTGATGATGTGGTATTGGAAGAAAAATCAGTTTGATAAAAACCGTTGGGATAGATAGTTTTTTTAGAGAATAGAAAAAAAGAGCAAAGAAAAAATATGAATATTTTAGACGATTTAAAATTACAATACAAAACAGGAGGTATGGTGCAAAAGTTAATCTTTTGGAACATTGGTTTTTTCTTGTTTTCGTTAGTGTTTTTTTATAGTTTTTCTGTTGGGCAATTTCAAATTCCAACATGGATTGCTTTGTCATCTGATATAGGTACGTTTATTAGAACACCTTGGACATTAATTACGTTCAATTTTTTTCATAGTGGATTTTTACATTTGTTTTTTAATTTGATGGTGCTTCATTTTTCTGGAAGATTATTTAGTACTTATTTTACAGATAAACAGTTACTTGGTGTTTATGTTTTAGGGGGAATTTTCTCTGGAATTACATTTGTTCTTTCGTATATTTTTATTGGAAAATCAGGTTTGTTGGTTGGAGCAAGCGGTGCAATTATGGCTATTTTAATCGCGACTGCTACTTATGCGCCTTTTATGTTGCTTCGTATTCCATTAATTGGGATTGTAAAACTTTGGCATGTAGCTTTTGTGATTTTATTGGTTGATTTAATTCAAATGCCATTAGATAATACAGGCGGACATTTAGCTCATCTAGGCGGAGCTTTATTCGGATTTATCTACATAAAATTATTGCAATCGGGTACTGATGTTACTAAGCCATTTTCAGCTGTATTAGATGGTTTTGCAAATCTTTTCAAACCAAAAAAGAAAACACCATTTAAAAAAGTGCATCGTAATACAACAAAAAAAGGTATAAATTCGTTTCAAGGGAATAAAGATGTAAAACAAAAACAGATTGATGATATTTTAGATAAAATCAGTAAATCGGGTTATGATAGTTTAACAAAAGAAGAAAAGGAATTCCTATTTAAAGCAGGAAAATAAGCCAATGCAGAAACAATCATGGTTGAGCAAAATAATGTTCTTTTTTAATATAGTTCTTGCTGTATTGACTTTTCTTGCGTATTTGTTGCCTTTTTTAGCACCAAAAGCGTTTCCTTTTTTAAGCGTCTTGACACTTATAATGCCGCTGTTTTTAATTTTAAACTTTTTCTTTTTTGTGTATTGGGTTTTGCAATTAAAACGCCAAATGTTGTTGTCAGGAATTTTATTGTTGTTGGGAATAACTTTTATTAACCGTTTTTATAAATTTTCAGAAACGAATTTACCTAAAGAAACATCAGATTTTAAAGTAATGTCGTACAATGTTCGATTGTTTAATATTTATGAATGGTTGCCAAAGAATGATGTGCCTGAGCAAATTTCAAAATTGATAAGAACGGAGTCTCCTGATATATTATGTTTACAAGATTTTACCGATAATGAAAGCGCTGATTTTAATCAATTTCCCTATTCGTATGTTAATTTGAATGGTGAAAAGTTGAAATACGGGCAAGCTATTTATTCCAATTATAAAATCATAAATAAGGGCGAAATTGAATTCCCGGGCTCTTTTAACAATGCAATATTTGCGGATGTATTAAAAGGGAAAGACACAATTAGAGTGTATAGTATTCATTTGCAGTCGGTTAAAATTAGTGCAGATATTAATGAGAAAATCGATGAGGCTAAATCGAAGTTTATTTTGAAAAGATTAAGTTTGGCTTTTGGAAAACAGCAACAACAATCGGAAATTATTAGAGAACATTTTGAGAATTGCCCCTTTCCAAAAATCATTTGTAGCGATTTAAACAATAGTGCATTTTCTTATGTTTATAGAACAATCAAAGGTGAAATGCAAGATGCTTTTGAAGAAGGGGGAACAGGTTTTGGGAAATCGTATAATTTCAAGTATTATCCAGCCAGAATTGATTTTATCTTAGTTGACAATGTTATTGAAGTGAAACAATTTACAGCTATAGACACCTTTTTTCAAAGCGATCATTTTCCGCAAATTACTAGAATTTCTATTGGAGAATAAATTTTTAATGGTAATTTAATTTCATTGTGTAAACTTTGATTTTTTTTTATCTTTGTATCAAATTAATAATTAATATAATATAATTTTAAGCCCTAAATCATATAAACCCTAAAACCCTAAAATCTTAAAAATTGTTTAGATAATGAAATAAAAAAAATTAAAATATAATTTTTTTTCACAAACTTTAATTAAGTTTTTGGTTTTGCAATCCCTAATCGCAAAATGAAAAATTCTTACCTACTTCTGTGTCTTATATTTGGCACGTTATATACTTATTCACAGTGTACATTTCCTGCGAGTGCTACTCAAAATGGCGATACATTATCTTTTTGTATAACTACACCACCTCAAAGTCAAAATGTATCCAATGCAAGAGGTGATAATTTTGTATTACTAAATGTTATTCAAGGGTTTACTTACGATTTTAGCGTAGGGAATGTTTATCCATCCAATACAGAAAATTTAGATTTATTCAATATGGCTAATGCTAATATTGGATTTTCATCGGGTGTAACGGGTACATCTATAGCCAATTGGGTTGCTCCATTTTCAGGTCAAATTAAAATTGTTTTATCTTATGATGCTTGTAATTTTTTTAGTGTATCTGGAAGAACTATTACTGTGAGTTTGGTCGATCTTGGGAATACATTTGATAATCAAAATGCAATGGGAACTGATCAATGGATTGGGCATGCTTATAATTGGATTGAAGTTCCGCCTTCCCCTGGTGAATTTACACTTCCTCCTGGTGTAACATCGCCATTGACTCCAGATTCATCTTTTCCTTTCAGTTCAGATAATTATTTAGGTTATTATAATATTGGATTAGAAAGTATTACTGAGAATTTTGGAGGCAATACAGCTTGTTTTCCTGTGATGAGTAATGGTGTTGTTAGAGCTTCTGTTTCTACAACTACTTTTGCGGTTCGATACAAAATGCGTTCTACCAGACCTGCGGGGTGTTATATGGCTAGATTTAGAGGTGATGAAGGAATTAGATTGTATGTTGATAATCAATTAGTTTTTAATGAATGGAAGCAACAATCACCAACTCAATATTTTAATGTTTTTATTTATTTAGATGGTGATGCTGAGTTGGTTTTAGATTATTATGAAAATAGTAGTCAAAATGTAGTTGAATTTAGTTTAGCTAGTTTTGATAATACAACAAATACAATTTCATTAATTGGGGATTCTCAGGTTTGTAATAATGTAGCTCCAGGAGTTCTTGATGGTTCAAATTACACTTACGTTGGGTCTAGAGTTAATCCAACTGTAGCTTATCAATGGCAAGTATCAACCGATAATATTACGTTTGTGGATATTGCTGGAGCAACTACAGAAAATTATTCTCCTCTTGGTACAACTGTTTCAGGAATGCGTTATTTCAGAAGAATTGTTGCTGCGGTTGCTGAAATGGGTAGTTGTAGTTTTCCTAGTAATTCAATAGCAATCGAGACAATTGCTAGTCCACCACTTTCAACACCTGTAATTACGAGTCCAACTAATTTAAATTGCGATCGATTTGATGCCAATTGGAACCCTGTAGTCGGTGCAGTAAGTTATTTATTATATGTTTCTACTACAAATACTTTTTCTACTATTTTGCCAGGTTATAATGGTTTGGATGTAGGAAATGTAACAAGTTTTACTATAACAGGTTTAAGTCATAATGTTTTATACTATTATAGAATTCAAGCATTAACAAGTACTTGTTCTAGTAGATTTTCGTCAAAAGCAAGTTTTAGTTTTTTAAATACGCCTGCTAGACCTACAATAGTTCCAATTTCATGTGATTCATTTACAATTAATTGGGTGTCACAGATTAGAGCCGATAGTTATGAGTTAGATGTTTCAACATCCATTAGTTTTTCAACTTTTTTACCTGGTTTTAATGGTTTAAATGTTGGAAATGTGACTACTTATTCATTAAATTCTTTACCTTTAGATGTACCAATTTACTTTAGAATTAGAGCTGTAAATAATATTTGTGGAGAGAGTTTAAATTCAGCGATTAATAGTAATACAACTACTTGGAATGGGACTACTTGGTCAAGTGGAATTCCTGATTTTACTAAGTATGTAATTATAAATGGAGATTATGATATGGCTATATTGCCAAGCTTTGATGCTTGTAGTTTAAAAGTAAATAATGGCTACACTTTATCTATAACAAATGGTAAAAATGTTAATATTCAAAATAAAGTAATTGTTAATCCACTTGGTTTATTACAAGTTTTAAACGACGGTTCTTTAGTTCAAATTACCGATGGAGTAACTAATATTGGAAATATTTTATCTGAACGAATTACTCAATTACGTTTAGATGACTATGTCTACTGGTCTTCGCCAGTGCTTAATTTTCCAGTTGCATCGGTTTCTCCAAATACACCGATTACTTCTGTATTAGGTTGGAATTCAGTTTCGTTAAACCAAAATGGAGGACAAGGGAGTTGGCAGAGAATCAATGAGAATATGGTGAGAGGAAAAGGATATGCTATACGTGGTCCAAATGGATTTACTAATGGAACTCCTCAGAATTTGACTGCGACATTTATAGGCGTTCCTAATAATGGTATTATTTCATATCCAATTCAAAGAGGAAGTAATATTGGAGCTGGTTCAAACGGCCCGAATGGCGTATTAAGAACCATATATGATGATAACTGGAATTTAGTTGGTAATCCATATCCATCTTCAATTGATGCCCTTGCTTTCTTAACTGAAAATGTTGATGTTGATGGGAATGTAAGAATTTGGACAAGTACAACTTTACCATCAATTTCAAATTCAGATCCTTATTATGATAGTTATCTATATAACTATACACCAAATGACTATATTGTTCATAATGGTACAGCAACCACAAGTGGTCCAGGGGGGTTTAACGGCTATATTGCTTCGGGTCAGTCATTTATGGTTATGATGAATGAAGGTGCGGCTCCTGCTACTAGTGCTGTTGTTTTTAATAATTCGATGAGAAATAAGTCTCATGATAATTCTCAGTTTTACAGAAATAGACAATCGGATAATGAAAAAAACCGTATATGGTTAGATTTGGTTTCAAATGCAACTAATGGTTTGGTTTCTAGAACAGTTGTTGGTTATGTTAATGGAGCAACAGATGCTAAAGATAGATTGTATGACGCTATTACAAGTTATAAAATGAGTCAAAATCTGTATTCTGTTTTAGATAATGATATTATGTGTATTCAAGGAAAAAGTTTACCTTTTCAAGATTCAGATATAATTCCGTTAGGGTATAAAGCATCTCAAAACGGTAGTTTTTCGATAGCAATTGCTGCAGTGGATGGAATTTTTAAAAATGGACAAACAGTATATTTAGAAGATAAGCTGACAAATACAATTCATAATCTTTCGCAAAATCCGTATGTTTTTCAATCAAATTCTGGAATTTATAATAATAGATTTGTTTTAAGATATAATGATTCAACTCTATCTAATCCTAGTTTTGATTCTAATAGCCTATTAATTTATTCTGAATCTGATAAAATTTATATTAATTCCGGAATTGAATCAATAGTTTCTTATGAAATTTATGATATTTTAGGGAGAGTATTGGTAAGTGATTCAAATTTGTCATCTAATCATATTATTAGCGAATTAGAGGTTACTAATCAAGCATTAATTGTGAAGGTTAAATTAGAGAATAATCAAATAATTAGTAAAAAGATAATTTATTAATAGTATAAATTAATGTACAAAAAAAGCATCTATTTTTAGATGCTTTTTTTGTTATATATTTTGATTTTTTAAATAGTCTACCGCGTATCTTCCTTCGTTAAATAGTAAATCTAGAATACTTAAGTTGTTTATAAACCCATGTTTTTCATTAAAAACTTGAGTATATTCTTCTATTTGCGTAGTGTCTTTTTTACCATTAATTAAATGTCTAAAATCATTGCAGTTTGGAACTTCATGAAAAAATTCAATTGTTTTTTCAGCTTTAATATTGATTCCTAAAGAATCATTCACTAATTCAAAAACTTCTAAATTTAAATCCATTAGAAATTCATGCTTCTTTTCAAATAAAGGACGAAAATCATCCTCAAAATACTCAAAAAAAGGAGAAGTTCTATAGGCAGCTTCTAATGATTTAAAGTGATTCTTTTGCCAACCAAAATCATTTTCGATTCGAACTTCTTTGAATTTTTGATGTTTTTCTGCACTATGCTTTACCGGTACATTTAATAATTGAATTCCGTTTGGGCTATAAATGTACATCCGATTTCTATTGGTCTGTTTCTGGAAATTGTCTTCCATTTCAAAAGTTACCGTGTCAGCTTGAATCAATGCGATATAGTGACTAATTGATGGAAAATAACTCGGATGTATAAGTATGTTCATAACAATAATTGGAATAGTTTAGTAACGCAAATTCACTAATTATCACAAATTAATTCGTGAATAATAGTGAATTTGGGTTGAGATTTTTAAACGAAACGATTAATTATTTGCTTCTTTCTTTTTCTTTTTGTTTCTGAAATAATCAAAAGCGAAATAAGTCGCTAATGCAAACAAGAAATATTTAAAGTAGGATTGAGGTTGGCCTTCACCGCTAACAGTAGTAAATAATCTATCCCAACGGATGCTCCAGTTTTTAATACCGTCATTGATACCATCAATACTCATCCAAATAAATATTGGTTTTCCAACAATGTGATCAGCAGGAACAAATCCCCAATAACGAGAGTCTAATGAATTGTGACGGTTGTCTCCCATCATCCAATAGTAATCTTGTTTAAAAGTATAAGAAGTTGCAATTTGTCCATTGATACGAATTTCATCACCGTTTACTTTTAAATCATTTCCTTCGTATTCACCAATTACTTTTTTATAAAATGGTAATGTTTCTTTGTTTAATTCTACTGATTTACCAGTTTCAGGAATATAGATTGGGCCTAAATTGTCTACGTTCCAATCTTTTGTTCCGGGGAAAATAGTTTTATCAGTTTCTTTATGAATGATGCGTTCAACTTTAGTAAGTCCAGGAACATTTTTCAATCTTTCTGCATAAGCTTCTGGCAATGCACTAAAAATTAAAGTGTCTTTTGCAATTTGACCAAAAGCGTCGGTTATGCTAAATTCTTTCTTAATATAATCTAAATCAACTGGTGTTTTGCCATCCCAAGCTACTTTGTATGAGTACTGCGGTTTTGCTCTTTCAGGAAGAATAGATTCTTTTCCGTTTATAAAAATAATACCATCTTTAATTTCAATTTTATCTCCAGGAATAGCAGTACATCGTTTTACGTAGTTGGTTTTCTTGTCGATAGGTTTATCATATCTTTTATCAGCTGCTTTGTACATGTGAAACAAAGTATCAGCAGGCCAGTTGAAAACTACAATATCATTACGCTCAATTTTTTGCAAAGCAGGAAAACGGAAATAAGGCAATGAAGGTTTTGTAGAATATGATTTTACTTTTACTAAAGGTAAAGTGTCGTGAACCATAGGTGCTGCAATTGGAGTCATAGGAGTTCTTGCCCCGTAATGAAACTTACTCACGAATAAAAAGTCACCTACCAATAACGATTTTTCTAACGAAGAGGTTGGAATGGTATAAGGTTGAATAAAATAGGTGTGAACTAAAGTTGCTACTACAATTGCAAAAGAAAGCGAACCCAAGGTGTCCATTGTTTTATTTGGCGCTTTTAAATCACGATTTGTATTATAAGTCACTTCTTGAGTATAATTTACATAAGCGATGTAAAATCCTAATGTTACTACACCTAAAACCATATCAACGGTTGATTTTTTTCCGAAAGTTCTTAGTGTTTCAATCCAAATAATTGGAAATAAAAATAAGTTGATAACTGGAATAAAAAGGAGTAAAATCCACCATTTTGGACGATTTATGATTTGCATCAATACAATGCCATTATATACTGGAATAAATGCTTCCCAAGATTTTCTTCCTGCTTTTACATATAATTTCCAAGTTCCAATTCCGTGAATTACTTGAACTAATAAGATAAAGATTAACCAACCTGATATTTCCATAATTTTATTTGCTGTAAGCTTTAAGCAAAATGCTTTTAGCTTTGTTATAATTTATTTTTTATTACTTATTGTCTAAAGCCTATAGCTTAGAACCATTAAAAAGTACATCTTTCATGGTGAAAACACCTTTTTTGCCAACTAACCATTCGGCAGCAACAACAGCTCCTAATGCAAAACCTTCTCTGCTGTGTGCTGTGTGTTTGATTTCGATTTGGTCAACTTCACTATCGTAAAAAATACTATGCGTTCCAGGAACGTTTTCAATGCGTTTTGCTTCTATATGTATTTCGTTACTAATTGAAGTTTCTAATGTCCAATTAGAATAATCGGTATGTTTGATAACGCCTTCTGCTAATGTTATAGCTGTTCCGCTTGGTGCGTCTAACTTTTGTGTGTGATGAATTTCTTCCATTGAAACGTTGTATTGTTTCAAGTTGGCCATCATTTTGGCTAAATACTCGTTTAATTCAAAAAACACATTTACACCTAAACTAAAATTAGAACCATAAATAAAACTTCCGTTTTTATCTTCACACAAAGTCATCATTTTTGGATAATCGGATAACCAACCTGTTGTTCCAGAAATCACTGGGATTCCATTATTTAAACACTCAGAAATATTGATAACAGCACTATCGGGTACACTAAAGTCGATGGCAACATCAGCATTTAATAATCCTTCAAAAGTGTTGTCTTGATCTTTTTTTAGTACGATTTCATGCCCTCTCTCTAAAGCTATTCTTTCAATAACTTTCCCCATTTTTCCGTAACCTAAAAGTGCAATTTTCATACTAATTAGTTGTTGTAAATGTTGATTTGTTACCTAATATTTTGTTAAAAATTTAAGGTAAGTGTCATTCCGTAATTGAATTTATAATCAATTTGATTTTGATTCATGTCGGGTTTAATAGATAAATTGTCATTGACATTAAATTGCATTAAATGCCCATCAATATTAGCATCAACAATATTTAAAATATAAATAAAAGCAGTAATTAATGCAGATAAATCTCTATTTCTTTGGTGAAATTTTTGCGCACGAACTAAACGGTCATTGTCTAAATCTCCATAAATTGGGTGATTTGGATCGTAGGTGCCGTCTAATCTTCTTTTATATTCATCTCTAAATTCATGGTATTTTTTTTGATTCCATGTATAGTAATATATCCCAGCACCTAATCCAGCATATACTAATGGAATTTTCCAATACTTTTTATTGTAAGCTTGTCCTAGTCCAGGAACTAAAGCTGAATAAAATGCTGCTTTTGCAGGTGCGTTTGGATTAATAATAGCTTTTGTTGTATCGGCTGATTTTAAAGATATTTCTTCTTGTGCTTTTACTTGAAAACTCAAAAAAAGACAAATTGAAAGCGCTATGTATTGCAATACTTTCACTACGCGTTTATAAGTTTTAAGATACGATTAAAGTCTTCTTCAGAATGAAATGGAATTGTTATTTTTCCTTTTCCACCAGCAACTTTTACATCAACTTTAGTTCCAAAATAATTTGCAAATGCTTTTTTCTCTTCTTCTTTGATGTCAAATGAGTTGCTTTTTGCAGGTTTAGCTGTTTTTGGTTTTAAACTATCTTGGTAATTTTTAACCAAAGCCTCTGTTTCTCTTACCGAAAGATTTTGAGTTACTACTTTGTGGTAAATATCACTTTGAATATCTTGATTATCGATGTTAATCAATGCTCTTCCGTGTCCCATTGAAATAAAACCATCTCTCATTCCTGTTTGAATGATGGGGTCTAATTTCAACAAACGTAAATAATTGGTAATTGTAGAACGTTTTTTACCTACGCGCTCGCTCAATTCTTCTTGTGTTAAATTGATTTCTTCAATTAAACGTTGGTAGGAAATAGCTACCTCAATTGGGTCTAAATCATGACGTTGGATATTTTCAACCAATGCCATTACCAATGATTCATTATCATTTGCCAATCGAATATAAGCCGGAATAGACTTCAATCCGATTAATTTTGAAGCACGCAAACGACGCTCTCCCGAAATTAATTGGTACTTGTTGAAATCTAATTTTCTAACGGTTATCGGTTGAATTACACCTAATTCTTTAATCGATTTGGCTAATTCTTGTAACGTTTCTTCGTTGAAATTCGTTCTCGGTTGAAACGGATTAATTTCAATCGATTCAAGATCTAATTCAATAATATTTCCTACTACTTTATCAGCATTTTTATCCTCAACTGATTTAATATCATTTTCAGGATCTTTTAATAAAGCCGATAATCCTCTTCCTAAGGCTTGTTTTTTTACCGCTTTTGTCATCTTCTCTATTATTGATTTTTCTTAATAATTTCTTCAGCCAAGTTCAAATAATTTGTTGCGCCTTTACTCGTAGCATCATAATTAATAATGCTTTCGCCGAAACTTGGAGCTTCACTCAACTTAATATTTCTTTGAATAATTGTTTCAAATACCATATCATTGAAGTGTTTTTGTACTTCTTCAACCACTTGGTTGGATAAACGCAAACGCGAATCATACATGGTTAATAACAATCCTTCAATGTCTAAACTTGGATTGTGAATTTTTTGAACACTTTTAATCGTATTTAATAATTTTCCTAAACCTTCTAATGCAAAATATTCGCATTGAATTGGAATTACAACACTATCCGCAGCTGTTAACGCATTCAATGTTAATAATCCTAACGAAGGAGCACAGTCAATTATGATATAATCGTATTTGTCTTTAATACCTTCCAATGCTTGTTTAAGCATATACTCGCGATTTTCTTTGTCTACCAATTCAATTTCGATAGCCACCAAATCAATATGAGCAGGAATCACCATAACATTTGGTGCCGAACAAGAAACAGTTGCCTCTTCAGGTGTTGCGCTATGTTCCAGAACTTGATACGAACCAATTTCTACACTTTCTACATCAATTCCTAAACCCGAACTAGCATTAGCCTGTGGGTCGGCATCAATTAAAAGCACTTTCTTTTCTAAAACACCAAGAGACGCCGCTAAGTTTACGGATGTAGTTGTTTTACCTACACCACCTTTTTGATTGGCAATTGCAATGATTTTACCCATTTGATTGTTAAAAATTTTAAGTGGTAAAAATACAATTATTTATGGTTTTTTCAAGGCAATTTTGTTAACAATGGGTTAAAGTATGATTTAACTGTTTTAGAGTCAGAAAAATATCGATTCAAAAAAAAATTTCAACTCAAAATTATTGAATTTTAAAGCACTGTTCAAGTATTTGTCTCTTTGCAAATAAAAAAACACGAATATAATTCGTGTTTTGGGTATTAATTAATCACGCTTTGGTGAATTTTTTTTGCTTCGCTTTTCTTCTTTCTTCTCTTTTGCCGTTTTTAAAGGTTCCTTTTTTGCCGTTTTCTTCGCGTCTTGACTTTTTGCCATAATTTCTATGTTTTAGTAAATGTAGTGATAATAAATTTAACAACATACAATCATAAAATTGATGCATTATCGAATCAGACTAAAATGTGATTTAAAGGTTTTGGTAATATTGTTTTCAGTATAGGTTATTGTAAACCAATAATCAGAAGCAGGTAAAGTTTCATTATTATAAATTCCATCCCAAAAAGGATAAATTGTGTTTAATCTATCAAGTAATTTCCCGTATCGGTCAAAAATGGAAATACTCCAATTATCTAAATTATTTATTCCGTTTATTTGCCATACATCATTGTGGCCGTCATTATTTGGTGTAAAATAATTTGGATAATCAATTACCGTAATTTCCTCACTTATTGGTGCCGAACAGCCATTTTTATCATATACTGTTATGATATGATTTCCAGGACTTACATTTTCAAAGACTGAATTCGCTTGTGGAGTTTCATTGTTTAATTGGTATAAGTAATCTCCATTTGAAAAAGCAGTAATTGTAATGGTTTGCTGTTCTGAAAATGCTTCATGTATAGTGTAGTCAATTGCAGTTAAGGTTGGCTGAAAAACAGTTACTGCAATGGTTTGTGGTACGGCACAAGAATTTGATGTTGGAGTAAAAGTATAGCTTCCAGAAACTAAATTATCAATTACAGAAGGTGTCCATATGCCAGAAATTCCATTAGGTGATGTAGCAATAAGTGTAGGTGGCAATTCACCCGAACATAAATTCAGATTGTCTGTAAAATCAGGATAAAAATTATCTCCAACGGTTATAGTAACCGAAAAAGGGCTAATAATAGTGCATGAAATAGGTTGTGGTGTAAATGTGTAAGTGATAGTTCCTAATGTTGCTGTGTTAATTGTTGAAGGATTCCAAGTTCCTGTCAATGGGGTACTATTGGTTGAAAAAGTAGGAAGCGGAGGTGCTATTTCATTTAAACAATACAAGTTTTGAATTCCTGAAAAAGTTGGTGTAATACTACTTTGTGGATTTACAGTTAAAATTATTAATTGAGGTGTCCCTATACAACCGTTAAGTATTGTTTTTATAGTATACACAACCGTTCCGCTTGTATTTCCTGAATTCAATAAAGTTTGAGAAATAGTATTTCCAGAACCATTTGAAAATCCTGTCACGTTAGTTGAACTAGCTGTCCAGTTAATAGTTGCATTTGGATCTGAAGCCACTAAATTTAGAGCTGTTGTTTGGTTAGAACAAATTGTAGTAGGGCCATTAGAAGATACTGTAGTATTATTTGTTCTTACTGTTACATTTATGGTTTGTGTGTTAGCACACTGATTTGAATTTGGAGTGAAAAGATAACTTCCCGAGTTCATGTTGTCAATTGTTGTGGGTGTCCATGTTCCGCTAATTCCGTTTGGTGAGGTTGAATTTAATGTTGGCGGCGTTGTTCCAGAACAAATAAAAATAGTACTATTAAAATCGGGTGTAATGTTGTTTGCAATTGTAATATCTATAGTAAAAGGTGCATATATAATACAAGGATTAGCTTGAGGCGTAAATGTATAAGTAGTAGTTCCTGGGATAGAAGTGTTAATAGTTGAAGGACTCCATGTACCATTTATTGGTGTACTATTTGATGATGTGGTAGGCAGTAAAGAAGGGATTGCATTTAAACAATATGAAGTAGTAATAGAGGGAAAAGTGATAGTACTATTGGTTTGTGGATTTACCGTTACCGTTATTGTTTGTGGTGTGCCAGCACAACCATTAATCACTGGAGTTACGTTATAAATTACTGTTCCGGTAGCATTTCCAGTATAAGTTAATGTTTGAGAAATTGTAGTCCCAGAACCATTAGAAAATCCAGTTACATCTGTAGAACTTGCTGTCCAATTAAGGGTAGCCGACGTATCGGATGCGTTTAAATTTAATAGGATAGTTTCTGATGAACAGATGTTAGTTACACCAGAAAATGATGTTGTTACTGCAGGTAAAAGAGTCACAGCAGTTCTTGTATTGCTTTTGCAATTTGTAGTTTGATTGAATGATTCCGCATAATAAGTTCCCGGAATTGTTGGTGAAAATGATAAAGAATTTGAAAGTAATAAATTGCCATTTGTAGCACTATCATACCAATTAACGCTTTCGTTTGAAGAAACATTTACGCTCAAACTAGTTGCTTGATTGGAACAAATTGTTTGATTTCCATTTGAAACAGGCGAATTAGGTGATGGATTAAAATTAACAGTATAAATATCAGAAAATGAGGAACAAAAAGGATTGTTTAAATTTGAAATATCCTGTGCAACTTTAACTCTGTAATAGGTTGTGGCGCTTAAATTAGGAATAGAATAATTGGATGAATTCGCACCAACAATATCAGTGTAATTTACATTATCATTACTTTGTTGCCATTGATATACATGTGCAATACTTCCTGTGGTAGTAACCACTAAATTGGGATGAGTAATAGCGGCATTTTCGCATATGTTCATGCTGTTTCCACTTGTAGTCGAATTTGTGATAGCGCTATATTCTCCACACGTTCTAAACATAATATCATCAATAGCTAAGTCGTTTCCACAACCACCACTACCATTATTACGCATTTTAAGTATTACGGAAGTTTGTGTTGCAGGCATGGTGAAAACTAATCCAAATTGGTTCCAGTTTGGAAATGATGTTCCAGATATATTTCCAGTATTTCCTGATTGTAGTAGAACCGTATCTGTTGCATCCCAAATTTCAAAAGTTACATTAATTGGAATACCGCTTCCAGAGCAGCCATTTGATGCAGCATTGTAGATATTTAATAGCCATGCAGAAAATTCAAATCTAGTATTGCTACAAAGTCCTGTAACTGTTCTTCTATAAAATTGCCCAGGTGTGTTGCTTGCGTTTACAATTAAGCATTTCCCATTGATGCCGTTAGGAGCATTGTCTGGTGTATGATCTAAAGAATAAAGCCAATTTGATGAATTTGGAATTAAATTTGTTCTATAATATAAAGTATATTGACCATCTTGAGGGAAACCACTGTTTACATAGGCATAGTTTGTAATACCTACTGGTAATGCGGGTCCATATGTTGTGCCACTTCCGAAGTCTTCAAAAAATATAGGAGCTCCGCTACTTCCAGTGCAAAAACTTAACTGACCAAACGAAATGTTTGTACAGAAAACAAGTGCAATTAAGATGCAAAAGTGCTTTATTTTTTTAGCGATATAGTTAGGCAAAATCATATCTCTAATGTAACACATCTTTTTATGATAATTTGATGGCAAAATGACATAAAAACTATACAAGAAAGTAGTTTTTTGTTTTTCAATTGTTTTTAGCAGTAATTACTAAATAAGTTAGTCTAAAAACACTTTCTTGTATAGGTATTGTTAAGTTAGATTGACTAATAAAATATCATTTATTGCCAATGGTTTTATATAGAGCACAATTTTTTTGCTGCTGCAATCAAAGTTTCATCCGTTTTAGCAAAACAAAAACGAAGCATGTGTCTATCTGTAGCATCATTATAAAATACCGAAATCGGAATGGAAGCCACACCATGATTCACAATCAATTCTTTAGCAAAATCCACATCGTTTTTGGATGAAATTTGGTTGTAATTCACCACCTGAAAATACGTTCCATCGCAAGGCATCAATTCAAAACGGCTGTCTTTTATTAGGTTTTGAAACAAATCGCGTTTGCGTTGGTACATTTTGGAAACTTCGCTAAAATCAACCACATCCAAATATTCTGAAATCGCATGTTGCGAAAAACTATTCACACTAAATACCAAAAATTGATGTACCTTCTTCATTTCGAACATTAGATTTTCAGGTGCAATTAAATAGCCGACTTTCCAACCCGTAACATGTAATGATTTTCCAAAAGAAGAAGCGATAATCGTTCGTTCTACTAATTTTGGACGTGTATTAAACGAAATATGCGGTTGCGAAAAAGTAATGTATTCATACACTTCGTCACCCAAAATAAGAATTTGAGGATGTTTTTCTAAAATGGTTTCTAAAGCTTCAAAATCTTGTTCTGTCCAAATTCTTCCCGTAGGATTGTGTGGATTATTGATGACAATCATTTTAGTTTTAGCCGAAATCGCACTTTCAATTCGGTTGAAATTAGGCGTATAATCATCGTTTAATGAAACACGAATTGGTTTACCACCCGCTACCAAAACTGAAGGCTCGTAACTGTCATAACTTGGATCTAAAATTAATACTTCGTCACCCTGATTTACAAACGTGTTAATCGTTGTAAAAACGCCTTGTGTTGCACCAGCGGTAATCAATAGTTCGGTTGCAGTATTTACTTTTCTACCATATTGTTTTAAGGTTTGATTCGCAATTTTTTCCAATAACGAAGGTAAACCCGCCATGGGTGTATATTGGTGAACGTTTTCTCGAATAATACGCTCCGAAATTTGCAACAAACGCTCATCTTCAGGGAAATTTGGAAATCCTTGCGATAAATTAATAGCTCCGTGCTCGTTCGCTAATTGCGACATTACAGAGAAAATACTGGTGGTGATATTAGGTAGTTTTGACATGTTACAAATTTAGGAAACTAAGATAGATTTCTTTTACTTTGTATTTCAAAAAATTGCACATTGAAGATAATAATTCTAACACCGATGGAAATTGAGCGAGAAAAAGTCCTAAACGCTTTAGCTCGAATTCCCAATTTGAATCATACCTACGAAGTAATCGTTTCTGGAATTGGTCGTGAAAGTACGGCTAAAGCGATGATGAAATTGCCACCACACGATATTTGTGTATTGATGGGTTTTGCCGCTGTAGTTGGAAAAGAAGCCCATTTACCCGATTATTTGCATTTAGGAAAGCCTATCGAAATTACCAATGCCTCGCTTTACGGTTACGAAGGCGGCTTGTTTGAAAACGGAAAACCCATCATCACCGAAAAACCAAAACTAAATTTACCTTGTTTGTCTTCCTTAACTTCCGATAAGTTTGTAAGAACAACCGATTTAGCTGAAAAAACAGTTGTAAATATGGAAGATTACATGTTTAAATTTTTGAAAAAACCACAAGATTTTATCGTGCGCATCATCTCCGATTTTTTACCTCACGAAACCGAAATCGACTTTTTTGAAGAAGTGAAAGGGATTGATTTTCTTGAAGGTGTGATGGCGGTGGATGATTATTTGGAACGCGGATAACACGAATGCTGTGCAACGCTGTTTTATAGATTTTTATAAAAAAACACCAACATTTCTGCTGGTGTTTTTAAATTATGTGATTTAGCTTTGTTGAACTTACGTTTCTCCTTTATCGAAATGACATCGAAAAATTAATCTTCCAATAAAACCTCTAAAATACTAATCGCAGCTTCGCTAATTTTAGTTCCAGGACCAAAAACGGCTACTGCTCCGGCGTCGAATAAGAATTGGTAGTCTTGGTGTGGAATTACACCGCCAACAATGACCATAATATCTTCTCTTCCGTATTTTTTTAGTTCTTCTATAACTTGTGGAACTAAAGTTTTGTGTCCCGCTGCTAAAGAAGAAACACCTAAAATGTGTACATCGTTTTCAACCGCTTGTTTCGCTGCTTCTTGTGGTGTTTGGAATAATGGACCAATGTCTACGTCAAATCCAACATCCGCATAACCTGTGGCAACTACTTTCGCGCCACGATCGTGACCGTCTTGTCCCATTTTTGCAATCATAATACGAGGACGACGACCTTCTTTCTTAGCGAAAGCATCGGCTAAATGTTTTGCTTTTTCAAAACTTTCGTCGTTTTTAATTTCTTTACTATACACGCCGCTAAAACTTCTAATTTGTGCTTTATATCTTCCGAAAACTACTTCTAAAGCATCACTAATTTCGCCTAATGTAGCTCTATTTCGTGCTGCTTCTACTGCTAAAGATAATAAATTTTCACCACCATTTTTAGCGCTTTCGGTTAATTTAGCTAAACATTCTGCAACTTTAGCGTTATCGCGTGTCGCTTTAATTTGGTCTAAACGTTCAATTTGTTGTTTGCGCACCATTTGGTTATCCACATCCAAAATATGTAACGGATCTTCTTTTTCCAAACGGTATTTATTCACCCCAACAATAATATCTTGACTACTGTCGATACGAGCTTGTTTGCGCGCGGCAGCTTCTTCTATTCTTAGTTTTGGAATTCCAGCTTCAATGGCTTTAGTCATTCCGCCTAATTCTTCTACTTCTTCAATTAAAGCCCAAGCTTTTTCAGCAATTTCAGCTGTTAAACTTTCCACATAATAACTTCCTGCCCAAGGGTCAACCGTTTTACAGATTTTAGTTTCTTCTTGTAAAAAGATTTGGGTGTTACGAGCAATTCGTGCTGAGAAATCGGTTGGTAAAGCAATCGCTTCGTCCAAAGCATTTGTGTGTAACGACTGAGTTCCTCCAAAGGCTGCTGCGGCTGCTTCAATCGCAGTTCGCGCTACATTGTTAAAAGGATCTTGCTCGGTTAAACTCCAACCCGAAGTTTGGCAATGCGTTCTTAAAGCCAATGATTTTTCGTCTTTTGGGTTGAATTGTTTCAATAGTTTTGCCCAAAGCATACGACCGGCACGCATTTTAGCAATTTCCATAAAATGATTCATTCCAATCGCCCAGAAAAACGAAAGGCGAGGAGCGAAGGTATCAATATCCATTCCAGCCGCTAAACCTGTGCGAATGTATTCCAAACCATCTGCTAAAGTGTATGCCAATTCAATATCGGCAGTAGCTCCCGCTTCTTGCATGTGGTAACCCGAAATCGAAATCGAGTTAAATTTCGGCATATTTTTACTCGTATATTCGAAAATATCTGCAATAATTTTCATCGAAGGCGTTGGTGGATAAATATAGGTATTTCGCACCATGAATTCCTTCAAAATGTCATTCTGAATTGTTCCCGACAATAGGTTAGGAGTAACGCCTTGTTCTTCCGCTGCCACAATATAGAATGCCATAATTGGTAAAACTGCACCATTCATTGTCATCGAAACAGACATTTCACCTAACGGAATTTGGTCGAAAAGCACTTTCATGTCTTCCACCGAGTCAATCGCAACTCCCGCTTTTCCAACGTCACCGACAACTCTTTCATGATCCGAATCGTAACCTCTGTGTGTCGCTAAATCGAATGCAACTGATAAACCTTTTTGTCCAGCTGCTAAGTTTCTTCTATAAAAAGCATTACTTTCTTCCGCAGTTGAAAATCCCGCATATTGACGAATTGTCCAAGGTCGGCGAACGTACATGGTTGTATAAGGTCCGCGTAAATTGGGTGCAAAACCAGCTCCAAAACCAAGATGCTCTAAATTGGAAATATCTTCTTTAGTGTAAATTGGTTTTAATTCGATGTTTTCGGCGGTAGTGAAGTGTTGTTTTTCAGAAACTTCTAACTTCTGACTTCTAACTTCTAACTTTAAATGTTGTATATCTTTTCTCATGATTATTGCTCTTGAGATAATCGTTCTTGTTCTAATTTTTCAGCCAAACGTTTTTCGATAATTGGTGTGATTAACGTTTTTCTGGCGTTTTGTTTTATGAAAGGATACAATTCCAAATCGTTTTTCATTTGGTCGTTTTTGTTTGGATATTTGTTGGTTCCTAATAAAACTTCTTTCCCTGAATCGAAAAGTTCTTGTTCTTTTTGTGCGCTTTCGTTGATTTTTCTCTGAATCGTTCCATCGATTAATTGCGAAATTAATCCTCCATTTTTCTCGATATCTTTGAATAATTCCAACGCTTTTTCTGCTAATTGTTCCGTTAAAGTTTCAATGTAAAAAGCGCCATCAGCAGGATTATTTACTTTGTCGAAATAACTTTCGTGTTTTAAAACTAACAATTGATTTCTCGAAATTCTATCGCCAAATTCGTTGTCTTTGTGATAAATGGCATCGTAAGCTAAATTAGCAACTGCATCGGCTCCACCTAAAATCGCCGACATACATTCAGTAGTCGTACGCAACATATTTACGTTGTAATCGTATAAGGTTTTGTTGCGTTTGGTTGGCGTTGCTATAATATGACAATCGAAATTGTGATTGAATTCCAAAGCTAATGTGTTGAATAATATTCGTAAAGCTCGAAGTTTTGCAATTTCGAAGAAGTAATTGGTTCCAACAGCAACTTCAATCGTAATCGGTTGATTGATGACTGGAATTCTATTGAAATATTCGTTTGCTTGTGCTAAAGTGTAAGCTAATTGTTGCACTATATTTGCTCCTGCATTTTGATAAATTCCGCTTGAAATAGTTAAAAATGAAGCCACCCCGCCCGTTGGGCACCCCTCCAAAGGATGGGAATTTTTAGCGATGATATTTAGTTTTTCAAAATCTTTTTCAAGGTTTTCAAACCAATTTCCATCTTTTGCTAATTGTCCGATTGGATCATTTTGGATAAAGATAGTAGCTTTGTTTTTTGAAGCGAAATCATTGATTTTATGTGTAAACTCAACAGAAAGAAAAGGTAAATTGAAATAATAATTCACATTTTCTAACGGAAGATTTTGCATCAATTCTTCTACTGAAGTTGTGTCATTTTCTAAAGTAAAACGAACACTTTCAGCTCCTCTTTGTAATGTTTCTAGTGCACGAGCATTTGATTTTTGAACATCATGAACAAAAATATTTTGAACGATTGCAAAAGGGTTTGTAGGAGTTATAGCATTTAAGTTTGTTTCCATTTCATCAGTGTGATAAAATGGTTTTACTTTAATACCTTCTGGACTTTCCCAAACTAAAGTTTCGTTGTAATCAGCACCTTTCAGTTCGTATTGAATTTGTTGCTTCCATTGTTTAGAAGAAACGGCTTCAAAATCGGAAAATAAATTGTTGTTAGCCACGAATTATATGTTTAATTGTTACTAGTTGTTTTTTCGGTTGCAGCTTTCTTTTCGCCTTCAAATTCGATGATGTAAATGTCTTCGTTTTCGCGTTTCATGTAATATTTTTCGCGCGCGTATTTTTCTACACGGTCATCGTTTTTAAGGTGTTTTATGTTGGCACTGTCTTTTTTTATTTCGGTTTTGTAATATTGAATGTTGTCTTCAATTTCTTCAATTTCCTTATCTAAAACGCGGTGTTCTAAATAGGAATAATTGTCGAAAAACAGCATCCAAACGATAAAGAAAAGTAATACCAAAACATAACGATTCGCTAAAAACTTTAGGAACGGATATTTGGCGATTAAATTCTTTATTTTTTTCATGTTAAGCAATTCTTTGATTGATTACAGCACGAACCACATCAATAGCAACCGTGTTGTATTTGTCATTTGGAATAATAATATCAGCAAATGCTTTTGTAGGCTCAATGAATTGCTCGTGCATTGGTTTTAAAGTAGTTTGATAACGATTTAAAACTTCTTCCATGTCACGACCACGTTCTGCTATATCACGTTTTAAACGACGAATTAATCGCTCGTCAGAATCAGCATGCACGTATACTTTAATATCAAACATGTCTCTTAATTCTGGATTGGTTAGAATTAAGATGCCTTCCACAATCATCACTTTTCTTGGATGGGTGATGATTTTATCGTCTGTTCTATCGTGAGTAACAAAAGAATAAACCGGTTGTTCAATGGTTTTCCCAGCCTTTAAATCTTTTAAATGAGCAACTAAAAGCTCAAAGTCGATAGCTCTTGGATGATCAAAATTAATTTTGGTACGCTCTTCATAGCTTAAGTGATGCGTTTCTTTATAGTACGAATCCTGAGAAATGATTCCCACTTCTGAAGAAGGTAACTCATTCATAATTTGATGTACTACGGTTGTTTTTCCACTTCCGGTACCTCCGGCAATTCCAATAATAAGCATAAAGATTCTAAGGTTGATTATTTAGCAAAAATAGAAATAATATTCTATGTGTTTTTTGTTTTGATGAGAAAGTTTTGGGAATAAGTGCTAAAAAAATATAGGTTGTTGGTGCGAATTATTTTATTTTAAAAAAAGAGTTGATTTATTTGCTGCAATAGAAATTAGTTATATATTTGCACTCACAAATTCGGGGTGTAGCGTAGCCCGGTTATCGCGCCTGCTTTGGGAGCAGGAGGCCGCAGGTTCGAATCCTGCCACCCCGACGAAACCTTCTTGTTTATTCAAGGAGGTTTTTTTATTGTCAAAAATTATACATTCATAATTAAAACTAATTCAATTTTAAGAAATAATTTTAATTAAAAACTTACATTTGCTATTCTTAAAAGAATAAAGTTATGTCAGATACAATCGAAAAAATAAAATGTTTAATTATAGGTTCTGGTCCAGCAGGTTATACTGCAGCTATTTATGCAGCTAGAGCGAATATGAATCCAGTTTTATATCAAGGACAACAACCAGGTGGTCAATTAACCACAACGAATGAAGTGGAAAACTTCCCAGGATATCCTGAAGGTGTAACCGGACCTGAAATGATGGTACAATTACAAGAGCAAGCAAAACGTTTTGGTTCAGATATTCGTGATGGTTGGGCAACTAAAGTTGATTTCTCTGGAGATATTCATAAAGTTTGGATTAATGATACCTTAGAAATTCACGCAGAAACCGTAATTATTTCTACTGGAGCTTCAGCTAAATATTTAGGATTAGAATCAGAACAACACTATTTAAAATTAGGTGGTGGAGTTTCAGCTTGTGCGGTTTGCGACGGATTTTTCTATAGAAATCAGGAAGTAGTAATTGTGGGAGCAGGAGATAGTGCTTGTGAAGAGGCACACTATTTATCTAAATTATGTAAAAAAGTAACAATGTTAGTACGTAGCGATAAATTTAGAGCATCTAAAATTATGGCAGAACGTGTGCAAAAAACAGAAAACATCGAAATTTTAATGCACACTGAAACGGAAGAAGTTTTAGGTGACGGACAAGTGGTAACTGGAGTTAAAGCGAAAAATAGAGCAACTGGTGATATTACTGAAATTCCAGCAACTGGATTTTTCGTTGCTATTGGTCATAAACCAAATACCGATATTTTTGCAGATTTTATTACGTTAGATGAAACGGGTTACATTGTAAATGTGCCAGGAAGTTCAAAAACAAATGTAGCAGGTGTATTTGTAGCAGGTGATGCGGCTGATCATGTGTATCGTCAAGCTATTACTGCTGCGGGAACAGGTTGTATGGCGGCATTAGATGCAGAACGTTATATTGCTTCGAAAGGGTAATTGCAATACTATAAAAAACAAAAGCTCCCAGTGAAAACTAGGAGCTTTTGTTTTTTATGACCATCTACTAATAGTAGCTATATCTTCTTACTTTAGCAATGTATTTCGCTAAACGAACTACTTGGTGGCTATAACCGTATTCGTTATCGTACCATACATACATTACAATGTTTTTACCGTCTCCAGAAACAATCGTAGCGTTACTATCAAAAATAGCAGGAGCAGATGTTCCTACGATATCGGATGATACTAACTCGTTGTTTAATGAGTATTTAATTTGCTCTACAAGATCACCTTCTAAAGCGTATTTTTTCATGATGTTGTTTACTTCTTCAATAGAAGTTTCTTTTCCAACTTCTAAATTCAATACTACTAATGAACCATTTGGAACAGGTACACGAATCGCATTTGAAGTTAATTTTCCAGCTAATGCAGGTAATGCTTTTGCAACGGCACTTCCAGCACCAGTTTCTGTAATAACCATATTTAAAGCAGCAGCACGACCTCTACGGTATTTCTTGTGCATGTTGTCTACTAAGTTTTGGTCATTCGTATAAGCGTGAATCGTTTCTAAGTGGCCTTTAACAACGCCTAAAGTATCTTCAACAGCTTTTAAAACAGGAGTGATTGCATTGGTTGTACAAGAAGCTGCAGAAAAAATGTTTACTTCGTCAGGGTTGTAATCTTCGTGATTTACTCCGTAAACGATATTTGGAACTCCTTTTCCAGGTGCAGTTAATAAAACTTTATCAGCTCCTTTTGAAGTTAAATGACGTTTTAAAGCTTCTTCTGTAGTGAAAGCTCCTGTATTATCAATAATTAATGCATCTTCAATTCCGTAAGCGGTATAATCAATTTCTTCTGGAGAATTTGCAGTAATGATATGAACTGTTGTGCCATTTATTAATAATGCATTGTTCTCAGGGTCTGCAATAACAGAACCAGGAAAATCGCCATGAACAGAATCATAACGTAATAAAGAAGCTCTTTTTTCTAATAAAATAGCATCATTTTTATCTCTAGTTACAATGGCTCTTAAACGTAATTGTTGTCCTTTTCCAATTTTAGACATTATTTCACGTGCTAATAAACGACCAATTCTACCAAAACCATAAAGTACTACATCTTTAGGAGTAATTTCTTGGAAGTTTTTAGCATTTCTTAATTTATCAATTACAAATGCTTTTGCATCATTGTATTTGTTGTCTTCTAAATGATATTCGTATGTTAATTTACCAATATCAATTCTTGAAGGTGGTAAATCTAAATCAACAATAGCGCTTGCAATTTCAACTGAATCAAAAACGTTAATTGGTTTTTCAACAAAAGCCCCAGCATATTCGTGTAAGTTGATGATTTCGCTTACGTTTTTGTCAATCAGTTGATTACGGAATAAAACCAATTCAATAGATTTGTCATACCATAAATCACTAATGATTTTAATGAATTCTACACCAGCTTTTCTTCTGTCTGCCTGAAAAGCTAATTCTTTTTCGTATAAAGAGATATTGCTCATGAAATAATTTTGTGTTGTTTTGTGGTGCAAAAGTATATATTTCAAACGTTTTCGTAAAATTTATTTCTACTTTTTTTAGTGTTTTGAAACGAAATTTTAAATGTGTCTTTTGTTTTGTTTATTTTTTTATTTTTGAAAAAAAATGAAATGAAATTAAAATTCATAGTTCTCTTTACCTTTTTGTTTTTTATTTTAGGGTATTCTCAAGATACAATCCCAAGGTATAAATGGATTCGAACAGGTTTTGTAGTTGGTTATGCATCACAAAATACATTTATAAGACAAGAAGCTGATTATACGTATGAAAGTAAAATAGTTAAATTTTCTAATCATTTCAATTTGTATAGAAAAAACAAAAATCATTTTGAAATTTTAATTGAGCCAAGTTATTACAGATCAAAACATCAAATGATAAATTATTGGTTTATATCGCATACGGTTGAAAACGGTGATGAATTGAGAGAAAAATATATGAAATTAAAATCAATTAATGAATATGTTTTAAATGTTGGAATTGTATACAGACGTTTATTAACTAAAAACGCATCTGTTTTTGCAACTTTAAATTCGGGACCAATGTATATTGATACCGATACTGAACGATTGAAAAAAGGTTTTGCTTTTAGTGATGTATTTTCTTTAGGGTACAATTACAAATTAAATAAAGTATCATTTGATGCAAAATGTATGTTTCGGCATGTTTCTAATGCCAATATTCAAATGCCTAATTTTGGCTTAAATTCGGTAGGGTTTGAATTTGGTACTTATTTAGAACTTAATTAAATAAAAAATCGCAGCTAATTCTAGTTGCGATTTATTGTTTCATTTGGCATTAATGCTTTTTACATGATAATACTATACATTTGGCCGTTTTTAGAAATCAACTGATATCTTGCCTTTTGGTTTTCCTTTTTCGCTAAATAACTTGAAACACTTTCCATATCTTTTGCTTGTTTGCCATCGATACTTAAAATGACTGCGCCATCTAAAATGTCACTATATTCTGCAAATTCAGGATTAGTTACTTTTATAATTTTTACGCCTTCTTTAAGGTTGAATTGTTTTTTATCAGCAGCATCAAGATCTTCAAATTCAATTCCGTTAAATTCATAATTCAAAATTTCTTTTTTGGTCAACTTAACAGGAAGAATTTTTTGTTTTCCATTACGTAAAACACTTACTTGAATAACGTCATTAGGTCTTTTCGTGTTGATATAAGCTGATAATTCAGAGAAGCTATTGATTTTTTTATTGTCTAATTGTACGATGATATCTCCTTTGGTTAATCCCGCTTTTTCTGCACCTGAATTTTTTGTTACCTTATTAATATAGAACCCTTGTGTTTCTTTTATGCCCAATTCTTTGGCGTAGTTAGAATTCAATTCGCCTCCTTCAACGCCTAAAACACCGCGTTGTACATTTCCAAATTGCATCAAGTCTTCTATGATTTTTCGAGTAAGATTTGATGGAACTGCAAATGAATAGCCAGCATAACTTCCTGTAGGAGATGAAATCATAGTATTGATTCCGACTAATTCTCCACGGGTGTTTACCAAAGCACCACCACTATTTCCTGGATTCACTGCTGCATCGGTTTGAATGAATGATTGAATGCCGTTGTTTGATAAATTTCTGGCTTTAGCTGAAACAATTCCAGCTGTTACGGTAGAATTTAAATTATACGGATTTCCAACAGCTAAAACCCATTCGCCAACTTTAATGGCATCAGAATCTCCGAAAACTACATAAGGTAACTTTTCATCGGCATCCACTTTTAATAGGGCAACATCCATTTTAGAATCGGTCCCTACTAATTTGGCTTTGTAGGATTTATTATTGTTTAATGTTACTTCTAATTCTGTAGCATCTTGGATAACGTGATTATTAGTTACAATATAACCATCTTCTGTAATAATTACTCCAGAACCTGTTCCTATTTGAGTTTGTTCTCTTGATCCTTGATGACCATAAATAAAATCGTAAATATTACCAGGGACTTTAGAAATACTTACATTTTTAACGTGAACCACAGCATGTATTGTGTTTTCTGCTGCTGTTGTAAAATCAATGTTTTCTGCTCCCAAGTTTACATTTTTGGCATAATTAGGAGAGGCAAGAGTTAATTTTCCTGCGTTATTAGGTTCTAAAAAGAATTTGTAAGCACCTAATGTTACTGCTCCACTTAGGAGCGATACGAATACTAAACTTCCAAATTTTTTCATGTTATTTAATTTTTGTTTACTCAAAATTATAAAAAAAAATATTCCCAAAAATCACTTTAACGCTCGATTAACAATGTTTAACATCTTATTAATATTTGTACTTTTGTCTAAATTAATTTCATAATGGAACTTACATTTTATAAATATCAAGGAACGGGTAACGATTTTGTAATGATTGATAATCGTTCTCAATTTTTTCCAAAAGAAAATACGCAACTTATTGAAAAATTGTGCGATAGACGTTTTGGAATTGGTGGTGATGGTTTAATTCTTTTAGAAAATCATCTAGACTACGATTTTACAATGGTTTATTACAATTCAGACGGAAATGAAAGTTCAATGTGTGGAAATGGAGGCAGGTGTTTAGTTGCTTTTGCAAAACAAATGGGAGTTATCGAAAATAAAGCTGAATTTGAAGCTGTTGATGGCTATCATTACGCTACTGTTGATGTAAACGGTATTGTAGCGCTTCAAATGAAAGATGTGGAAACTATTAATCAATATGAAAATTATAGTTTTTTAAATACGGGTTCGCCCCATCATGTACAATTAGTAGATAATTTGGTGGAATTAGACATTAAAACAGAAGGAGCAAAAATTCGTTATTCTGATTTATATGGAAAAGCAGGAAGTAACGTTAATTTTGTGAACCAATTAGCTAATGATATTTTTGCAGTTCGGACCTATGAACGTGGAGTGGAAGATGAAACTTTATCTTGCGGAACAGGAGTAACAGCAGTTGCTATCGCTATGCACCAAAGTGGAAAAACAAACAATAACATTATAGACTTAAACGTAGAAGGTGGAAAATTAAAAGTACAATTTGATGTAGATAACGGAAAATATATCAACGTTTTCTTAATCGGACCCGCAACTTTTGTTTTTGAAGGAAAGATAGATTTATAATTGACGATTAACGATTTTTGAAATTGAATTTGAAAATGATAACATTAAAAGGAACTGCCATATATCTAAGAGCACTCGAACCCGAAGATTTAGAGTTTATCTATTCAATAGAGAATAATGAATCGATTTGGAATGTAAGTAATACGCAAACACCATACAGTCGTTTTTTAATACGTCAGTATTTAGAAAATGCGCATCAGGATATTTACGAAGCAAAGCAAATGCGCTTAGCTATTTGTATGAATGATACTTTTGAAGCGGTAGGTTTAATCGATTTATTTGATTTTGATCCTAAAAACAATAGAGCAGGAGTTGGAATCGTTATTTCAAGCGAAAGCAATCGAAATTCAGGAATTGGTTCAGAAGCATTACATCTTGTAATCAATTATGCTTTCAATCAGCTACAATTGCACCAGTTGTATGCAAATATTGGAAGTGATAATGAAATTAGTTTGCAACTTTTTACTAAATTTGGCTTTCAAAAAATAGGAATAAAAAAAGATTGGAATAAAATCAACAATTCATATGAAGACGAAATTTTATACCAATTAATCAATCACTTTTAAAAAATAATCTCTTGAACGTAAAAAAACTAATTTCAATAATTGCTGTTGCTGGAATTTTTGTAGCAACTGCTGTTGGTGTTTATGTATATTTCAAAGCCTTTACACCTAATACCCAATTTTCTCAAAATGAAGTTTATGTTTATATTCCTTCAAATTCAACCTATGAACAAGTAACAGAAATTGTTAAACCGCTCATTAAAGATTTTGAAAAATTTGATTTTGTAGCAACATCAAGAAATTATAGTACTAATGTGAAAGCGGGTAAATTCCTTTTAAAGAAGGATATGACCAGTTTTGATATAGTGAGAAGTTTGCGTTTGAATGTGCCAGTTCAAGTAGCATTCAATAATCAAGAGACTTTGGATAAACTTTTTCAACGCTTGGCAACTCAATTAGAGCCAGATACCTTAGCGTTAAACGAAGCTTTTACGAATGAAGCTTTTTTTCAAGAAAATGGACTAACAAAAGAAACAGCTTTAACGCTTTTTATTCCTAATACCTATGAATTTTATTGGAATACTTCGGCTAGTAAAATAGCTTCAAAGATGGCAAAAGAACACAAAAAGTTTTGGACTAATGAGCGTTTGGAAAAAGCAAAAGCTTTAAATATGACGCCAGCGCAAGTATATACTTTAGCATCTATTGTACACAAAGAAACGGTTAAATCAGATGAACGTCCAAGAGTTGCGGGTGCCTATTTGAATCGTATTAATCAAGACATGCCTTTGCAAGCTGACCCAACGGTTATTTATGCAATAAAAGAAAAATCTGGTGATTTTGATCAAGTGATTAAAAGAGTTGGAGGAAGTAATTTATTTGTAAGTTCTCCTTATAATACATACATTAATAAAGGTTTGCCTCCAGGACCCATAGCAATGCCAGATATTTCAGCAATTGATGCAGTTTTAAATGCTGAAAAACACAATTATATATATTTCTGTGCCGATCCAAGTCGACCAGGTTATCATACTTTTGAAACAACTTATGAAGCCCACCTAGTAAATGCTAAGAAATATGCGGATTGGGTGAATAAACTTGGTATAAAGTTGTAATTTTATAAATTATGGCATGGATTAGATTGCTTTTTTTTATATTGATTTTGTCTAATTCATGTCATGCGCAATCTGCTTTTGAAAACTTTTTAAAGCCATCAGATTCAGTAAATACTGTAAGGAAAAATACTGTTTATATTGGTGAGTCAGTTGTATTAGGAGGAACTTTAATTGGATTAAACCAACTTTGGTATAAAGATTATCCAAAATCTAATTTTCATTTTATCAACGATAACAATCAATGGGTACAAATGGATAAATTAGGACATTTGTATTCTACCTATCATTTAGGAAGGGTTGGAGTTGAAATATTAGCATGGAGCGGAGCTTCTAAAAAAGAACAACTAATTTATGGTTCTACTCTTGGGTTAGGATTTCTTAGTGTTGTTGAGGTCTTTGACGGTTTTTCTCAAGAATGGGGAGCTTCTTCAGGTGATATTATAGCAAATGTAGCAGGAACAGCTTTATATGTTTCACAAGATTTGCTTTGGAATGAACAACGCATTACACCTAAATTTTCATTTCATCAAACTCAATTTGCTTCGCAACGACCAGAAACGCTGGGTTCTTCTTTAAATGAGCAAATTTTGAAAGATTATAATGGACAAACATATTGGCTGTCTTTTAATATACAATCATTTACCAAAGATAATTTTGTTCCAAAATGGCTAAATCTTGCAATAGGTTATGGTGGAGAAGGAATGTTGTATGGAAAAAAGGAAGAAGCAATAGTAAATGGAGTAATTCAAAATCCTTATCGTCAATTTTACCTAAGTTTAGATGTTGACTTAACGAAAATTAGTACAAAATCTAATTTTTTAAAGACACTTTTTTCAGTTATTAATACAATTAAAATTCCAGCGCCAACTTTGCAATATGATGATTTTAACGGAATTAAAGCGCACTTTATCTACTTTTAGAAAAGATTAACATGCTGTAAATCAATATTCTAATTTTTTTTGTATATTTGTTTCGATAATTTCAGATGAGTGACAGGCGCTGAGAAAAAACAATTCATGATAAAAAAAAGGTCTTATTTTTTAGGATTGACACTCCTAGTATTAGTTGTTTCTTCAGGTTTTATAACTTTTAAAGAAGAAAAATTAGAAGGATTTCATTTGTTGAACTATGATGGTATTAAATATCACGTTCCAAATGAATATGAGAATGATGATATTTTACCAATTAAAGTTCCCCACGTTGGTAAATCATTTACTGGTTTTGCTCAAAAAATGGCTTACAAAGAGTCAAGAGGAATGTTGCATTTAGTAAATTCATTCGGTTATATGGGTAAATATCAGTTTGGTAGAAGTGCGCTTCGTACGATAGGTATTTATGATTTTCAAGAATTTTTGCGTAATGCTGAATGGCAAGATAAAGCTTTTAAAGCATTGATTGCTCGTAATAAATGGGAATTACGTAAAGAGATTCACAAGTATGCTGGTAGAATTATTAACGGTGTAGAAATTACAGAATCTGGTTTAGTAGCAGCGGCACATTTAGGTGGTGCTGGTTCGGTAAAAAAATATTTGCGAAGTAACGGAAGAAATGGTTTTAAAGACGGCTTTGGAACTTCATTGTCAAGTTATATTAGAAAGTTTTCAAATTATGATATTTCTAACATAGCAGCAGATGCAAATGCAAAAGTAAGTTTAGAATAGTTTTTTACATTTTGTGAATAATAAAAATACAAGGTCGATTATGTAAATCGGCCTTTTCTTTTTTCCATTGGTTCACCGTTTTAGTTTTGATGAATTCTGTTGGTAAAGTAATATCGCAAGCCACACACAAATAGGTGTTTGGTTGTAATATTTGTAGTAAATCTTCCATTAATTTATTGTTTCGGTAAGGTGTTTCAATAAATAATTGTGATTGATTTTTTTCTTGTGATAAGCGTTCAAAACTTTTTAAGGCTTGTTTTTTATCGTTTTTGTCGATGGGTAAATAACCATTAAATGCAAAACTTTGTCCGTTCATTCCGCTTGCCATCAAGGCTAATAAAATAGAACTCGGCCCTACTAAAGGAACCACTTGAATTCCTTTTTCATGTGCTAGCTTTACTATAACTGCTCCAGGATCTGCAATACCAGGACATCCTGATTCGCTCATTAGTCCAATGTTTTCACCTCTTAATAAGGGTTGAATAAAATCATTATGTTCTGCAATTTCGGTATGTTTGTTTAATACAGAAATCTTCAAATCGGGTTGTTTTTTTTCGGGATGGATGCGTTTGATAAACTTTCGAGCTGTTTTTTCGTTTTCAACAATGTAATAATCAACAAAATCAATGGTTCTTTTTATGGTATGAGGTAAAACATCTTCAGGAACAACTGTGGTTTCTCCTGGGTTGGAAAGTGTAATAGGAATTAAATAGAGTTTACCTAATGAATTTGATTTCATGATATTTATCTTTTAAGTTTTCCAGCAATTACATCACACGCTTCATTTAACATGTTAAAAACGTTTTCAAATCCGTCTTGACCGCCGTAATATGGATCTGGAACATCTACATTTTCACCTGGAAAAATTTCGTTTAAAATGAGCTTTACTTTAGATTTTGCTTCTTCATTGGGTGCCAATGCAATTACATCTTTATAATTGGAATTGTCCATTACATAGATATATTCAAATGACTCAAAATCGCTTATTTTAAATTGTCTTGCTCTTTGGTGAGTGATGTCTAAGCCTTTGTTTTTTGCAGTAGCAATTGAACGTTTGTCAGGAAGTTCTCCAGCGTGCCAACCTCCAGTTCCAGCAGAATCAACAATGAAATCATTAGAAAGTTTAGAACGCATAATGCCTTCTGCCAAAGGAGAACGGCAAATATTTCCTAAGCAGACCATTAAGATTTTAGCAGCCATGAATTATAGCGATAATTTCTTGTTGATATCGTCAACGAATTTTCGGAATTGTTTATCAGTTGTAACTAAATTGTCAACTGTTTTGCAAGCATGAAGGACAGTTGCGTGGTCACGATCTCCAATTTGTGAACCAATATTTGCTAAAGATGCTTTAGTGAATTTCTTAGCAAAAAACATAGCTAATTGTCTTGCTTGAACAACATGACGTTTTCTTGTTTTTGATTGTAAGGTTTCAACATCCAATTGGAAATAATCAGAAACAATTTTCTGAATATAATCAATTGAAATTTCACGTTTCACGTTTTTAACAAATTTCTCAACAACTTGTTTTGCTAATTCAAGATTAACTTCGCGTTTGTTGAAAGAAGATTGCGCAATTAAAGAAATAATAGCACCTTCTAATTCACGAACGTTAGATTTAATGTTTTTAGCAACGTATTCTACAATTTCGTCAGGAATTTCAACACCATCTCTGAATAGGATATTTTTTAAGATAGAAATTCGTGTTTCGTAATCGGGTTGGTGTAATTCTGCAGATAAACCCCATTTGAAACGAGATAGTAGGCGTTGCTCAATATCTTGCATGTCCACAGGTGCTTTGTCAGAGGTAAGAATTACTTGTTTTCCGTTTTGGTGTAAATGGTTGAAGATGTGAAAAAATACATCTTGTGTTCCTGATTTACCTGATAAGAATTGTACATCATCAATAATCAAAACGTCAATTAATTGATAGAAATGAATAAAGTCGTTACGGGTATTCTTTTTAACAGAATCTATATACTGTTGTGTGAATATTTCTGCTGAAATATACAATACGGTTTTTTCTGGATATTTGTCTTTAATTTCAACACCAATAGCATGTGCTAAGTGTGTTTTACCTAAACCAACACCACCAAAAATTAACAACGGGTTGAAAGAAGTTCCGCCTGGTTTGTTAGCAACTGCCATACCTGCACTTCTAGCTAAACGGTTTGAATCTCCTTCAAGGAAATTATCAAAACTGTAATTAGCATTAAGTTGTGATTCGATTTTTAAATTACGAATACCAGGAATAACAAAAGGGTTTTTTAATTCTGGATTTTTATTCACAATTGGCACATCTACTTCTTGAGGTTTCACTGCAGTTCTGTTGTAACTAGGAATTTGCTCAGTAAATGGAAGTTTATTACCATAAGTGTTTTCCATCTTGATTTTATACAATAACTTTGCGCCCGGTCCTAACTCTTTTGTTAAGGCTACTTTTAATAATTTTACATAGTGTTCTTCTAACCATTCGTAGAAGAATTTACTAGGTACTAGAATAGACAACGCGTTATCGTTTAGTTCAACTGACTGTATAGGTTCAAACCAAGTCTTATAAGCTTGATCTTTAATATTATCTTTTATGAAAGACAGACAGTTATTCCATACCGATTGCGCAGTTCTAGTCATAAATTCAATTAATTATTATTTGTTATTAATGTTTTGCAATGGTTACAAAAGAGAACAGAACGAATATTCTGTTCTTATATTTCGGGTTAGCAAATATGTGAACAAATTTCCTTAAAAAAAATTTTTTTTCTATTGATTTTTCGAAAAAAAAATCGTAAGCATAATAATTTTTTTTTTAATGTTAATTTAATATAGATTTAATATGAGAGAATATCAGTTTCAAGTTCGTGTGCGCTATGCAGAAACAGACCAAATGGGTGTTGTGTATCATGGAAATTATGCGCAATATTTTGAGATGGGACGCGTGGAATGGCTAAGGAATATGGGGGTTTCGTACAAATGGATGGAGGAAAATGGAGTAATGTTGCCAGTGGTTACTTTAACCATGAATTATAAAAAACCAGCTCGATACGACGACCTGTTAACGGTTAAAACAATTTTTAAAAGTCAGACCTCTGTAAAGATAGAATTTGACTACGAAATATACAACGAAGCTAATGAGTTATTAACAACCGGATACTCCATGTTGGTGTTTGTGGATATGAAAACAGGACGCCCAATTTTGCCACCAAGTTATGTTTCTGAAAAGATTAATACCTTATAAAATTTTAAATTTCGGTTAATTTTATTTCATATAAATTTTCAAAAGTGTCCAATAATTTTTGGACATTTTTTTTTCGGATAGATATTTGAATTTCACAATCCATTTCCATTTTTTGAGATATGATTTGGAGATTCTTTTCTTTAATGATTCGCATCACTTTATTCATGTGTGCATAACCAAAAGAAATGATAAAATTTTTGTCAATAGTGCATTCAATTATTTCAGCATTTTCCATTGCCATTTGGGCTGCTGTTTTGTATGCAGTAATCAAGCCACCAACACCTAGTTTTACGCCTCCAAAATAACGAACTACTACAATTAGTACATCAGTAACTTCAAATGAGTGAATTTGTCCATAAATTGGCATGCCAGCACTGTTATTGGGTTCGCCATCATCATTAGCGCGGTACTGAATTTTTTCTGTACCTATTTGATACGCATAACACCAATGTCGTGCCGAGAAATGTGTTTTTCGTAAGCCTTCTAAAATTTCTTTAATTTCTTCTTCAGTTGTTACAGGAAAAGCGTAACCAAAGAATTTACTATTTTTTTCTTTGTATAGCACTTCTTCTGAAGCTGTAGAAATGGTTTTATAAGTATCGTTTTCTAAAAATTCCATTTTAATAAGTAACTAAAAATAGGGCAAACAATGCCAGTCCAATTCCTATTGCGTTACGCATAGAAATTTTTTCTTTAAAGAAAAGAATCCCTACAAAAGTAGAAACTAGTACAATAGCAATGTTGTGAATGGTAAATAATGTGGCGCTTTCAAAAGCTTTTGCTTCTAACATTTTTACTAAGTAGTAGAGTGAAAAGAAATTGGGTAAGCCCAAAGCTATTCCTCCTAATATATTTCTTCCTGCGAATTTAATTTTTCCGTTGAGACTTAAAAAGAGTAATGTTAATACCCCAACACTAAAAGCACAGAAAAAAGTAACAGATGAAAATAAACCAATTTGATTAGATGGCACATGAAACGTTTGTAAATATTTTAAACTTGAATCTATGGTTCCTGCTCCAATGAATACTAAAATAGGGAAAAGTAAATTACTTGCTTGTTGTATTTCGCCAGTTTCCTTTTTTGAAGTAAAATATACAGCTATTAGGGCTAAAAGAATTCCTAAAATTTTAATCATTCCTAAGGTTTCGTTATATAGAATAACGCCTAAAATGATAGGGATAATTACAGACATTTTAGAAGCAACAGAAGCAACTGAAAGACCATTTCGTTGGGATGTTATTGTTGTAGCATAAAAGGTAGAAATGAATACAAAACCTAATAAAATGCTTCCTTTAAACCAATCTTGCGATAGTATTATTGTTGGTGAAAAGATTGTGTCTAAAAAAAACAGTCCTACTCCAAAAGCAATAAAATAGTTTACTACTAAAGCTTGTAAAGCATCAATATTAAATTTTGCAAAAAGTTTAATAATTATAAAAAGAACAGCATTAAATAAAATGCTTAATAGTAAATAAATCACGTTAGGTTAAATTATTTTTTTGTCAAAAAGGTCAACGACATCATCTTCACCAGGTTTAAGATTCCAAACATGTAAACCTAAATTTTCAGCCATTTTAGTGTTTTCTTCTTTGTCGTCTACAAATAGCGTTTTCTTTGGATTCAAATTATGATTATTAATCACGTATTTAAAAGCATTTTCATCGGGTTTTCGCAATCCAATTTCATAGGAAAAATAAACTTTTTCAAAACAACCATAAAAATCACGTGCAAAAGTTTGTCCTTCTTTGTGCTCAAATTTTTCAATATGAGTATAATCTGTATTACTTAGTAGGAATAATTTGTATTTAGAGGCTAACATTTGTAGAAATTCTAATCGATACAATGGAAAATCACCTAAAATAGAATTCCAAGCTGTTCTAATTTCAATTAAACTGGCATTTGGAAGATGTTTTTGAAAACCTTCCATAAATTCCAATTCGTCAATTTTACCTATTTCGTACTTTTTATTCAAAGTGTCTAAATCATCATGCCAAGCGGTTAGTCCTAATTTTCTAAATTCGGTATCAATAGCTTGTTTGTTCAAATTGATAAAAACATCGCCAAAATCAAAAATAATTGCTTCAATCATAATTCTTGAAAATTTTAAGTTCATCATTCATTATGTCAAAACTAGCAACCGGATTTACGGAGAAGGTAGGGGCTAATGTGCCGTTTTGAAATGTTGTTTTACTTATAAAAACTCTTGCTTCATCCCATAAATTTGCATCTATGAAGGATTGTAAGGTTTTGTTTCCTCCTTCAATAATTACCGATTGTATATTGTTTTTATATAAAATGGTACAAATTGAAAAAATTAGGTCGTTATCAAAGATAACATTTTCATAAATACAATTCTTAGTTGACGAAAATTTTTCACTTTCTGTGATAATTATTGTTTTCTCTACGTTGTTTTTTATATGATATTGTTCAGATATTTTTCCAGACTTGTCCAAAACAATTCGCGTGGGATTATTTCCTGAAAAATCACGTGCATCTAATTTCGGATTGTCTTCTAAAACAGTATTGGTTCCTACTAAAATGGCTTGTTCTTCGGTACGCCATTTGTGAACTAATTGTCTGGAATATGGATTTGTAATCCAAATGGGTTTCAATTTGTCATGCTGAACTGGTTTCAGCATCTCAGGCGCAATAAAACCATCAGTAGTTTCTGCCCATTTCAAAATAATGTAAGGTCTTTGCTTTTGATGAAAAGTAAAAAAACGTTTGTTGAGTTCGTTGCATTCGTCTTCTAAAATACCAATCGTTACATTTTTACCGCTTTCAATGAGTTTTTTGATGCCGTTTCCAGCCACTTTTGCAAAAGGGTCAACCGTTCCAATCACCACATTGGGAATTTCATTTGCTATGATTAAATCGCAACAAGGAGGTGTTTTTCCAAAATGACTACAAGGTTCTAGACTCACATAAATCGTGGCTTCTTTCAAAAACGATTTGTCTTTTACTGAATTCACCGCATTGACTTCCGCATGAGGCTCGCCAGCTTTTTTGTGCCAACCTTCGCCAATAATTTTCCCATCATGCACAATCACACTTCCTACTAACGGATTAGGATACGTAGTTCCCAAACCATTTTTGGCGAGTTCAATACAGCGTTTCATATAAAATTCGTGCGTCTTCATAATACAAAAGTAGTATTTTTAAGAGTAAAAAAATAAACATATAAGTCATATAAGTTTGAAAATGTTTAAGAAGTTAATTAACAAGTTCATATAAGCTTTTAATTTTCTTTTGTGAGCTTTTTAAATCTTTCGAAAAGGTAAAAAAACTTAAATGACTTATATGTTTAAAACAATCTCAAGTTAATTTATGTAATTTTACCCAACAATAAAAATGCTATGTTAATTAGAGAAATCCAACAAAAAGATAATGAGTCGATTGCCAAGGTGATTCGTGATATTTTCCATGAATTAGATGCGCCTAAAGTTGGAACGGCATATGCTGATCCCATTTTAGATACGTTATTCGAAGTATATCAACAACCACGTTCTATATATTATATCGTTGAAAATGATGGGAAAGTCGTTGGTGGTTGCGGTGTTGCTCCTCTTGAGATGCTGAAACCAGTTCAGCATGACAGTATTAAAGTATGTGAATTACAAAAAATGTATTTTGCTCCCGAAATCAGAGGAACAGGTTATGCGGAGAAAATCATTGAAAAGTGCTTGGAATTTGCGAAAACACAAGACTTTCAAATCTGTTATTTGGAAACTTTATCTTTTATGACAACAGCACAGAAACTCTACAAACGAATAGGTTTTGAAAATATTGATGGTCCAATGGGAAACACAGGTCATAATAGTTGTGAAGTTTGGATGACGAAGAAATTAGTTTAAAATTATGCTATTAAAACAATACAAATCCCACTTTTTTAATTCGTTAAAAAACATTCAAGATGAACAAGAAATCGAAAGTTTCTTTTTTATCCTGACAGAATATTTGCATAACTTAAAGCGAGTAGACGTGGCTTTGAATCCGAATTTTGAAATTTCTGATGAGGAAGTTGAAAAGTGGAATGCTATTTTATTAGATTTACTACAAGAAAAACCCATTCAGTATATCACAGGAGAAGCTTGGTTTTATGGATTGCGTTTTGAAGTCAATGAAAACACTTTAATTCCAAGACCAGAAACCGAAGAATTGGTAGAGTGGATTATTGAAAGTCAAAAGTCAAAAGTTCAAAGTCAAAAGTTAGAGATTTTGGACATCGGAACGGGAACAGGTTGTATCCCAATTTCGTTAAAAGCAAATTTACCACAAGCAAACGTTTCAGCAATTGATGTTTCCCAAAAAGCATTAGAAGTGGCTAAAAGAAATGCGGAGTTAAATAAGGTTGAAATCAATTTTATTGAAGCAAATATTTTAGAAGTTGAAGATTTATCTCAACTTCCATCACCCATCATCCGTCATCCATCATCCTACAATATCATTGTTTCAAATCCTCCCTACGTTCGTAATTTGGAAAAACAAGAAATCAAGAAAAATGTCTTGGACTACGAACCGCATTTAGCTTTGTTTGTAGAAGATACGGATGCTTTACTTTTTTATAGAAAAATTGTACAATTAGCCTTGAAAAACTTAACACTAAACGGATTATTGTTCTTCGAAATCAATCAATATTTAGGAAAAGAAACCGTTGAATTATTAGAAAATCTAGGTTTCAAAAATATCGAATTGAAAAAAGATATTTACGGCAATAATCGAATGATAAAATGTTCAATTTAGGTTTGTAGCACAAAGTTTCACAAAGTTTTTTCAAAAAGTTCCACGAAGATTTAATTTAAAAGCCTTGTGAACCTTGTGCCTTCTTTGTGTTCCTTTTGGTTAACTTTTTATTCATATCTCAATGCTTCCACAGGATCTAATTTCGAAGCTTTTATGGCAGGATATAATCCTGAAACAATCGTTACGATAAACGTTGTGATGAAAGCTGCAATAATTGCCATCCAAGGAATTACAAAGTCAAAACCAATGGCAGATGCAATGGTAAAACCAATCAGAATTCCTAATAAAATTCCAACTAAACCACCTAACTGACCAATTACTAAAGTTTCGGTAAAAAACTGCCAAGCAATTGTGCTTCTTTTGGCACCAAGCGATTTTCGAACACCAATTTCTCGTGTGCGTTCGGAAACCGAAACCAACATGATATTCATTAATGCAATCGATGAACCAAAAACCGTAATAATTCCGATTACCCAAGCTGAAATTCCTAAAACAGCCGTGTTAGAAAGTAACGTTTGAATCAAATCATCGCTGCGTTCAATTCCGAAATTTTCTTTCTCAACAGGACTTAGTTTTCGTACTCTTCGCATAGTAATAATGGCATCGTCAACAGCCTCATCTAAAAGCGCTTCGTTGCTAACCATAACGTCTAAATCGTAGTTGATATTAGGTACTGAAAATAACGAACGCGCTACTTGAGTTGGAATTAACACTCTTAAATCTTGACTGTTTCCGAAGGTGGAACCTTTCTCTTTTAAAACACCAATAACTTTAAACTTTGCACCACGAATCGAAATGATTTTATCAATCGGATTCAAATTAGCAAACAATCCTTTTTCAAAGTCAGAGCCTAAAATACAAACGTAATTGTTGTTAGAAACATCAAACGAGTTTACATTTCTTCCTTTCACCACTTCTAAACCTTTGTTCGGACAAAAATTTTCGTCAATTCCAACTACCGAAATTTCGGGATCTGTTTTTTTCTCTTGATATTTTACTTCAATAGCCGAACCTGCTGTAAACGATAGGGAAGTAGTTGTAAATGGGAAATTATATTTGTCCTGAAATGCCTTAGCTTCTGGGTAACTAATGATAGGATTTACCCGTTGTTCCGAATCATTTTGATTAATTTCGGAAGAAAAATCGTATTGACTAATTGAAAAAGTATTGGCTCCCATAGAAGCAAAATCTTTCAAAATTGTATTTTCTAAAGCTGAAACTACTGTTAGAATTCCAACTAAAGCCGTGATCCCAATAGCAATAATCATTACCGTTAATGAAGTACGTAAAGCCTGACTTTTAATCGAATCAAGCGCAATTTTTGTATTTTCTTTAAATAATCCTACCATGACTATAAGACTAAAGTACGAGCGAAATGTTACACATTAAAAGTAAGAATTTAGAATTTAGAATTTAGAAAGTGAAAAATTCTAAAATTTTAAATCTCTAAATTGATTTTTTATACTGCCGAATATATCCGATATTTGCACTAAGAAAAATTAAAATTGTCTCATTGACACATTTTCAAATTGACACATTAGAAAAATGGCACAAAAACCAAGTATACCAAAAGGAACTCGAGATTTTTCACCCGCAGAAGTGGCGAAACGCAATTATATTTTCAGTTCGATAAAAATCAATTTTGAGAAATTTGGCTTTCAACCTATTGAAACGCCTTCGTTTGAAAACTCAGAAACCTTAATGGGAAAATATGGGGAAGAAGGAGATCGATTGATTTTTAAGATTTTGAATTCGGGAGATTATCTGGCTAAAGCGGATGCTACTTTATTAGAAAATAGAGATAGTTTGAAATTGACAAGTCATATTTCTGAAAAAGCACTTCGTTATGATTTAACCGTTCCTTTTGCGCGTTATGTGGTACAACATCAGAACGAAATTGAGTTTCCGTTCAAGCGTTACCAAATACAACCGGTTTGGCGTGCGGATCGACCTCAAAAAGGACGTTTTAGAGAGTTTTATCAATGTGATGCTGATGTGGTGGGTTCTAATTCGCTTTGGCAAGAAGTGGAGTTGGTGCAATTGTATGACTCGGTTTTTAGTCAGTTAGGTTTAGGAGGTGTTACGATTAAAATTAACAATCGTAAAATATTATCTGGAATTGCTGAGGTGATTGGCGCTTCGGATAAATTGATTGATTTTACGGTAGCTTTAGATAAATTAGACAAAATAGGGGAGGACGGCGTAAAAAAAGAAATGTTAGAAAAAGGCATTTCGGAAACAGCCATTGAAAAAGTGCAACCGTTGTTCAATTTCACGGGAACCATTAATGAAAAAATAGAAAAATTAGCCAATTTATTAGCCAATTCTGAAGAAGGAATGAAAGGTATAAACGAGTTGCAATTTATTTGTGATAACGTTACGAATTTAGGCTTACAAACCGCTTTCTTGGATTTAGATGTTACGTTAGCGCGTGGTTTGAATTATTATACAGGAGCCATTTTTGAAGTCGCTGCACCAAAAGGAGTAGCTATGGGTTCTATTGGTGGCGGTGGTCGTTATGATGATTTGACAGGGATTTTCGGATTGAAAAACATGTCGGGTGTTGGAATTTCATTTGGTTTAGACCGAATTGCTTTGGTAATGGAAGAAGTTGGTTTGTTTCCAGAAGCCGTTTTAGCGACCTCAAAAGCATTGTTCTTAAACTTTGGTGATAAAGAAGCATTGTATGCGATGAAAGCCATTGGAAAATTACGTCAAAAAGGAATCAAAGTCGAATTATATCCTGATAAATCAAAAATTGATAAACAATTCAAACACGCGGATAGAAGAGGGTTTCCATTTGCCGTTATTGTAGGCGAATCGGAAATAGAGCGTGAAGAATTTGGCTTGAAAAATTTAGCTACTGGCGAACAACAAAAAGTAGACTTTGCAACTTTAGTTACGTTATTACAATAATTAAAATCAGAACTTTGTTATACGCAAACTTGTCACGCTGAAAAGCGTCTCTTTTTACACAGAGATTCGCTGAGTTTTTTTATTTTGATTGTGTTGAATAGAGATACACAGAGCGTTTCACTTATGTGAGCTTGATTTTGCCCTTGAACTTGTAATTGATTTTTGATTTTTGAATTTGTAATTGATTTTTGAAATGAATGTAGACGACGAAGCCAAAAAAGTAATTTGGTCCCTTCAGCGTAATAAACGTACTGAAGCAGAACGAAATGTATTTCAGCCTACAGGCAAAAAACCAATGAATAAAAACCTTGTTTATATTTTATCGGCTATTGGAATTACTTTTTTAATGAGTTTTGCGTTGTCGCAATTTTCTAAAGAAACTACTCATTTTTGTTTTTTGATTGAAAGTTACTGTTTCAATTCAACTGAAAATCCAGTAGCGTATACGTTTTATATTTTCATGAATCTTTGGATTTTAATTTTAGGAATTGGAGTCGCTTATTTGATTGGAAAAAAGATAGGTGTTCTATTCAAAATTTAGTTTACAGAGAGCTTCACAGAGTGTTTCACTTATTTTAGTTTGCACTTGAACTTGTTTTGAGTTTGAATTGGATTTTTTCCCTTGGATTTATTCTTGATCACCCATTTTTAAAAATTTCTTTCACAGCACTTTCGTAATTCTTACTATTTCCAGCTTTTTTAATTTTTTTATAGGTTTTTTGGGGATTGGAAAACGATTCTGAAAAATATTCCCAAAAACCTAACATTTTCATGCGAATGGGTGTTGGTCCTTGTAAATACGAATCATATTCTTGAAAAATGGTATCGTGAAAGGCTTCAAAAATTTCCAATTTATTCTTAGGATATTCTGTGGTGTCATTTTTGATCATTGAAGGTAAAAATGGGTCGGCAATTAGTCCTCTTCCAATCATCCAATGGTCAATAGAAGGGAAACGTTCTTGCATCGTTCTGAATTTTTCTACAGACGTAATATCTCCATTGTAATAAATTTTTTGTTTGGAAGTGTCTAAACATTTTTGAAACGAATCTAAATCAACACCACCTTTGTATAATTGTTTTCCAATTCGGGCATGAATTGCAATATTTTTTATTGGATATTGTTCTAAAATAGGGAAAACGTCTAAAATTTCAGTTGGATTTTCATAACCCATACGCATTTTCATCGAAACAATAATATCAGTTTCGTTATGGACGCGTTTTAAAATATGTTCAATTTGTGAAGTGTTGCTAATTAATCCTGAGCCCATACCGCATTTTGCTACCATTGGGTACGGACATCCTAAATTCCAATTTAACTCTTTATAACCTAGTTGTTGAACGTATTTGGTAACAAATAGAAACTCTTCAGCATCATTTGTAATAATCTGAGGGATTACTTGTAAAGTGTTATTGTTTTCTGGGAGAATGTCTCTTTCGTAGGAACCTTTTATGACTAATTTTCCGTTTAGTTTAATATAAGGAGAATAGAAGGTGTCAATTCCACCAAAGTATTTGTGAAATGCATTTCTAAATCTAAAATCAGTAAATCCTTGTAATGGAGACGAAAGTAATATTGGCATCATTAGGCAAAGATAGTAGATATTTTTGAAGCAAATATTTTATAATGCTATTTTACCAACTCTATTTTATCTAATCTCAATTCAAATGATTCATTCTTTTTATTACCAATAAGGAAAACAATTTCTTCTATAGAATCACCTTTAAAATTAGGTAAGTTTAAGGTTTGCCCTCTAAAAGAAGGATATAAATCTTTTAAATTGACAGTGATTGTTTCCCAATTTCCCGAAGTTTTGAAACTAGTAATATACGAATAGGATAAGTTGGCTTCGTCTTTTATTCTAAATTGGTACGTTTTTCCGTCGCCTTTCAAACGAATATTGATTTTTGAAAAATTACTAACATTGCGTTTGTTAAATTGATAGCGTACCGACGAAAATCCGCCATTGTTTTCAGTTGACACATTACCAAAAAACAATCCATTGCCATCTTTGTCAAGTTGAAATGCACCATTAGATCTACCTCCCATTACAACATCGTCAATAATTCTCCATTCATTTGGATTTGTATCTTTATTAAAATCGAAAAGCAAATTTTCATTCATTAGAAATGGAATTAATAGAAGAATGGTTAAAAGTTTCATATCTTTTTTTATTAAAAGTATTCAAAAGAATTGAATAGTATAAAATTTTAACCTTGAGTTTAGAAGTGTTTAACTTTGAATTTAGTGATAAAATCCTTAAGGATTATTCTCTTTTCTGTTCAAATAACCAATTATATAGTGCGTCCTCATGAAAAAGGCGCTCTACATTGCCGTGATTTCCGCCTTTGATAATGGTTAAAATAACGTTTGCATTTTCATTACACTTTTTTATGGCATCTACTATTTTTTTTGATTCCGACATTGGAACGATATAATCTACATCTCCATGTTGAATCCATAGTGGAATCGTGGATAATTTGCATCCATCTTTAACATTACCACCACCACAAATAGCTACTGCAGCGGTAATTTTATCAGCGTGTTTGCCAGCAAAGTGCAATGTTCCGTAACCACCTAAACTCATTCCGCAAACGTAAATTCTTGATTCGTCTACATTATAATTTTTCTTTACATATTCTAAAATTTCTAAAACTTTATCAGGATTCCAGCTGCCTTTTGCTAATTGTGGTGCGACAACGATGGCTGGAATTTTTCTTCCTTTGTCCATGGCACATAAAACGCCATAACGTCGTACTCGATTTAAATTAGTACCTGAAAGACTTTTTCCATGAAGAAAAATTAAAACAGGCTGTTTTTCTTTGCTTTCTTTTTCAGGAACATGAATCCAAAAGGGATAAGAAGTTTTATTTGTAATTGTTTTCAATTGAGAAAATCCAATAGAACTAATAAGCATCAAAAGTGCAGTAAAAAAATGCTTTAATTTCATTATCAATGAATTAGGTTTTAAAAACAAAACCCGAAATTTACAATAAAGTAAAATTTCGGGTTTTCGTAGCGAAGACGGGAGTTGAACCCGTGACCTCAGGGTTATGAATCCTGCGCTCTAACCGACTGAGCTACCTCGCCAAATGATGGTCTTGCATACTTGTTGAATGCGGGTGCAAATATAAAACTATTTATATTCTTTGCAAATATAATTTTGGAAAAAATAAATAAAATGTTTTTTTGTATATTCAATTAATTCTCTATATATTTCCAACATTAAAATAAAATAGAATGAGTGTTAAAGTAAAATATGAATTAGAGTTTCCAATTCAATCTTCTCCCCAGTTATTGTATCAGTATATTTCTACGCCATCAGGATTATCGGAGTGGTTTGCCGATAACGTTAATTCTAGAGGTGAGTTTTTTACATTCATTTGGGATGACTCGGAAGAAAAAGCAAAATTAGCCTCAAAAAAATCAGGGGAGCGAATTAAGTTCAAATGGTTAAATGAGGATGATAGTGAAACTGATTATTTTTTCGAGTTAAAAATTATGGAAGATGAAATTACAAAAGATGTTTCAATTGTAATTTCGGACTTTGCTTATGAAGATGAGATAGACGAATCAAAATTATTATGGGAAAATCAAATTTCAGATTTAAAACATGTAATAGGTTCTGTTTAAAAAATAAATTATAAAGAGTATATTTGTCCCGATTTTTAATCGGGATTTTTTTATGGTAAATTGTAATGGGATTATTCAAGAAACTACTCAAATAGGTATTGAAGAAAATAGGGGTTTTTTGTATGGAGACAGTGTTTTTGAAACGATTAAAGTAATAGAAAACAAAGTCCTTTTTCTGGAAGATCATTATTTTAGATTAATGGCATCTATGCGTATTTGTCGCATGGAAATTCCAATGAATTTTACTATGGAATATTTTGAAGAACAAATTATAAATCTAATTACTGCTTTGTCTAGTTCTAATGCTTATCGTGTGCGTTTTTCTGTTTATCGAGATGCGGAAGGATTTTATTTACCAAAAACAAGTAATGTATCTTTTTTAATAACAACTTCTTCCTTAAATGATGTGCTGTATAGTTATACTGATTCGCAGTATGAAGTGGAATTGTATAAAGATTTTTTTATTCCAAAGCAATTACTGTCAACCTTGAAGACTAATAATAAAATCCTTCAAATTGCAGGGAGTATTTTTGCTGCGGAAAATGATTATGACAACTGTTTGGTTTTAAATGATGAAAAAAATGTGGTAGAAGCTCTGCAGAGTAATTTGTTTATGAAAACAGGAAATACAATTGTAACACCACCTATTTCAGATGGCTGTTTAAATGGTATTATGCGTAAACAAGTGCTGGAAATTTTAAATAAAATAGAGGGTATTCAAGTTAAAGAGACCTCAATTTCACCTTTTGATTTGCAAAAAGCAGACGAGTTATTTTTAACAAATGTAATTTCTGGAATTCAACCAATTACTAAATATAGAAAGAAAGAATATGTGTCAGAATTTGCCAACGAGCTATTAAAAAGATTGAATGCTAAAATAAGACTTAATTAAGCGCAGGGTTTTCTGGAGCGTTTGAAAATAGTACATATTCTCCACCTTGTTCAATAATTTTTTCTTTCCAAAATAAAGAACTTGCTTTAGAAAGTAATTTGTTTTTAGAAGTATTCTCGGTAACTATCCATGAATTTTCTTCCAACTCCATTTCAAGTTGGTTGAAGCTCCAGCCACTATATCCTAAAAAAAAGCGAATATTATTTTTTGATATTTTACTTTCGTTTATGAGTTGTTTGGTAGTTTCAAAATCACCACCCCAGTAAATTCCGTTTGAAATTTCAACACTATTAGGTATGATTTCTGGAATGTTGTGGATAAAATAAAGATTGTCTTGTTCTACGGGACCACCATTATATATTTTAAATGATGCTTCAATTTCTGGCAGTAAATCATTAATGGTGTAATTCAGTGGCTTATTTAAGATAAAACCAATTGAACCTTCATTATTATGCTCTGCTAACAAAACCACAGAGCGATTAAACGAAACATCGCCTAAAATGGTAGGTTCTGCAATTAGCAAATGTCCTTTTTTGGGTAGAGTTGATATCATATTTTCTGAAGTTTATACCATAAATTTATCAAAAAAAAATTACATTATCAAAAAAAAAATCGATGAATTGCAAAAAAAAGAGTCCCAATATGAATCGGGACTCTTTTATTTAGATGTAAAAAAAATATTATTTATTTACTGCTCCTTCTAATTCAGCACCAGCTTTGAATTTTACTACATTTTTAGCAGCAATTTTTATAGTTTTTCCAGTTTGAGGATTTCTACCATCTCTTGCAGCTCTTTTAGATACTGACCAAGATCCGAAACCTACTAAAGATACTCTACCACCTTTGTTTAAAGTTCCTTCAACATTGCTTAAAAATGATTCTAAAGCTAATTTTGCAGCTGCTTTTGTAATTCCAGCAGAAGCTGCCATTGCATCGATTAATTCTGATTTGTTCATAATAAAATTATTTATAATTGGTTATACTTAATTATTTATAACAAATTTAGCGGTATTGTTGAACTACGCAAGTATTAGAGCAATTTTTCCATTAAAATGTTAATAAATTACAACAAATGTTAATAACATTGTTTGTTTTTTTGCATTTTACCCTTAAATATAGTGTTTTCAAGGCTTAAAGCGCTATTGTATTTTCTGAAAACGAAATTCCATTTAATAATTCATGCGCCAACATTCTTTTCTTGCCCGGAAATTGTAAACTTTCTATTTTTAAAATCCCGTCTTTCGTGCTAATAAAAATTTCTTTTTTAGTGGTTGTAATCTTTCCAATTGCATCCGAATGTATTTTTTCTTCAAAACTTGCCAAATAGATTTTTACATTCCATTCGTTTTCATCATCTTTTATATAAGTCCAAGCTGCTGGATAGGGTGATAAACCTCTTATCAAATTAAAAATGGTATGTCCAGATTGTGACCAATCGATTTTACAGTTGTCTTTATTTAATTTGTATGCTGTTTTAACATCTACATTGTTTTCCTGTAAAGTAGTTGTTACTTCTCTTTTTTCAATTAATTGTAGTGTTTCAAGAACTGTATCACTTCCTAAATACATCAAACGGTCGTGTAATTCCCCAGCCGTTTCGTTGGTGACTATTTCCGTTGCTTTGCTCAATATCATCGCGCCGGTATCAATTTTGTCATCAATGAAGAAAGAGGTTACTCCTGTTTTGGTTTCGCCATTAATAATAGCCCAATTGATTGGAGCAGCTCCACGATATTCGGGCAACAAAGAAGCATGTAAATTAAATGTTCCATACTTTGGCATTTTCCAAACTACTTCAGGTAACATTCTAAAGGCAACCACCACTTGTAAATTGGCATTTAAGCTTTTTAATTCAGCTAAAAAATCTTCCGATTTTAAATTAGTAGGTTGTAATAAACGTAAGTTGTTTTCCAATGCATATGCTTTAACGGCACTCATACTTACTTTTTGCCCGCGACCTGCAGGTTTATCCGCTGCAGTTATAACGCCTACAATTTCATAATTATTTTGATAAATAGTATCCAAAATCCCAACAGCAAAATCAGGGGTTCCCATGAATACGATTCTAAGTTTTTCCATTATATAAGGTAATATTGATTATTTGAGTTTAATGCAATTTTATTATTTTCTAATAATAATTGTAGTGCAAAGATAGTTGCTTCTGAAGAAATGCGAAGTTTGTTCTCAATTTCTCTAGAGGAAAAGGCTGCTTTTTTTAATAATTCAATGATCAATTGCGTAGTTGCTATGGGATTACCTTTTTTATTGGATATGCAATAGGAGCAAATGCCACAATCTTCATTAGTAATTTCATCGAAATAAGTCAGAAGTATTTTATTTTTACAACGATCTTCATTAGAAATATAGTAAACAACGCTCTCAAATTGTTCTTCTTTCAGTTTGTTTTGATGTTCTAAAAACTTTGCTACACGATTAATTGTTAAGTCATCTTCTCGTACTTCATTAAATGTAATACTGCTGTCGTTGTTTTTGGCGTGTAAAACAATACAATGACTTTCAGCTAGTTTGTCAATAACAACTTCTACTTGTTTTTCAGTGCAATTTGCTTTTTTGGCAACTAAATGAGGATTAATTGTAGTTTCTACATCAAAAATCCCAGAATAGGTTCTTAAAATAGTCGTAATAATTGGTTCGTCATGTGGGTGTAAACTAATGTATCGAATCACTTCTTTACTCGGAATAATAAACTGCATGCTTATTTTTTCGGAAGATTCACTTTGGAACGTTAAAATGCCTTGTCGATCTAGAAATTGTAAGCTATTATATGTTTTAATTACCGAAAATTTATAATGAGCACAAAAATGATTCAAATTGAAGGCGTAACTTTCGTTGTAGCCTTCTCCGTAACCAATTTGAAAGTAATTATTTAGTTTTACATATGCATCTCGAACAAATTTTTTATCAGGTAAAACATCAATGAATTGGGCTTTGGTGTAACCTATGTCGGTTGTATTGCTTACAATGATTCCAAAGGCTTTTTCACCATTTCTTCCGGCTCTTCCTGCTTCTTGATAATAATTTTCAAGGTTTTCGGGCAGTTGAATGTGAATAACTGTTTTTACATCAGGTTTATCAATTCCCATTCCAAAAGCATTTGTTGCAACCATAACTTGTGCTTTATTTTCGAGCCAGGATTGCATGTTTTTTTCTTTCTCTTTCGAAGGTAATCCGCCATGATAATAAGTACAAGTAAATCCAAGTTGGTTTAGTTGTTGCGAAGTTTCAATACACGATTTACGATTACGAACATAAATAATTGAAGATTGCGGATTTTTTGTTAAAATCTGTTGAACTTTGAAGAGTTTATCCTCTGTTTTAATAACATGATAGGCTAAATTTTCTCGCGTAAACGATTTGGTAAATACTTTCGGATTAACCAATGCTAAATTCGTACAAATATCTTCCTGAACTCTTTTATTTGCGGTAGCTGTTAAAGCTAAAAATGGAGTAGTAGGAAAGTGTTCTTTTAGATTTGAAATTTTTAAATACGCGGGTCTAAAATCATGTCCCCATTGGCTCACACAATGCGCTTCGTCAATTGCAATAAGGTTAATAGAAAGTTGTTTTAAACGTTCTACAATCCAGTCGTGTTGTAAGCGTTCTGGCGAAAGGTATAAGAATTTGTAATTTCCAAATTGACAATTATCTAGGATGTTAATTACTTCGTCTTGTGGAATGCCGCCCGTTAAAGCTATTGCTTTGATGTTTTTACTTTGTAAATTTTGAACTTGGTCTTTCATTAAGGCAATCAATGGTGAAATCACCAAGCAAACGCCATTCAGCATCAGAGCCGGGATTTGAAAACATACTGATTTTCCTCCGCCAGTAGGCAAAAGCGCAAACGTGTCATTTCCTTCCAATACAGATTGAATGATTTCTTCTTGCGGGGTTCTAAAACAATCGTGTTTCCAGTATTTTTGAAGAATTTGTAGGGCTTCAGACATGTTATAAGGCTTTTAGAAACACTAAAATATAAAAAATATTATTGCGAAAGATGTTTCATAATAAAATCGACACGATTTTCAACTGAGTCTTTTGGAACTTCCGTAATTGAATACCCATAGTTTTTATAGGTTTCCATTAAATGTTCGTGAATTAAAACGGCTTGTTCATAATTTTCATAACGTTCCGCATCGCTTATATAAATTTCTTTCCAAGGAGGTAATACAAAAATAGCGGAATATTTATGTTCTTGGCAAGCTTTGTCAAAAAACGACGGATATGAATCGCCAATGTAGTGCATATAGGCTAAAACATCTGGAATGCCTCGGTCTAAAAAAACAATGTTAGCTTCTTCATTTAAAGCCTCTTTGAATTGTCTTTTTCGTCCTTCCAATAGTAATTCACTAAATAAAAGTGGTTTTTCCAAAAACAATTGTTCTATACCTTGTTCTTGTGCTTCACGTATTACTTCACGGGAAACCTCAGGATAACAAGTGTGTCCTTTTTCTTTTAAAGCATCTATTAACGTGGTTTTTCCAGAGCTTGGTCCACCAATTAAAACCACAATTTCTTTATTCATAAACGAAATTCTAAGGCGCAAAAGTAAGTTTTTTTAAAAATCTAATCAACTTTAAACCCAGAATCCGCATTAGACTTCGTAGCGAAACTGAATTATTCAATAAAATCAAGAGCTCACGGACTATTTTTAAAGATGTAATACTCTGGTATTTTGAATTTAAAAATAGGAGTAAGTTCTTGGTTTTGAAGAAGAATTTAGTTGGAGTAGATTTCTAATGTGGAATCGGGGTTAAAATTTATAAGTTACTACAATATAATTCTGAACAGAAAAAAGTATATTTGCTTTTCCAATACGAAATGATGATGGATAAGAAAACAGAAGATTTTTACGTTAGATTGAAAGAAGAATTAACGAACTCAACAATTTGGCCTTCAGAGTATTTGTACAAGTTTATTATGCCTTCAAATGCACACAGTATTGCTAAGGTTGAGGCAGCTTTTAATAATATGGGAGCAGTAATTACCACACAACAATCGAAAACAGGTAAATTCACTAGTGTTTCAATAAGTGTAACTATGGCAAACCCACAAGCTGTGATAGATAAATATATAGCCGTTTCAGATATAGAAGGCATCATTTCATTATAATATAAACATGCAAGAAGAAGTAAGTTATTTAGAATACAATTCAGAACGTTCGCATTTGATTATTCCTGAATACGGAAGGCATTTACAGAAATTGATAGACCAAGCTACTGAAATTGAAGAAAGAGAAGAACGAAACAAAGCAGCTAAATACATCATTTCGGTGATGGGATCATTGAATCCGCATTTGAGAGATGTTTTGGATTTTCAACATAAATTATGGGACCAGTTGTTCATAATGTCTGATTTTAAATTAGATGTTGATTCGCCTTATCCAATTCCTTCTAAGGACATTTTAACGCAGAAGCCGGATCGTTTAAAATATCCTCAAAATTTTCCAAAATACCGTTTTTACGGAAACAACATCAAATATATGATTGATGTTGCCAACAGTTGGGAAGAAAGCGATTTGAAAAATGCTTTAGTTTTAGTGATTGCTAATCACATGAAAAAAAGTTATTTGAGTTGGAACAAGGATACGGTTACTGATGAGATTATTTTTCAACACTTATTTGAACTTTCAGACGGTAAAATTGACTTGATGAAAACAAAAGAAGAACTTTCAAACACTTACGATTTAATGAAAGTGAATAAGAAAGTTTCTAATAAAACACAATTAGGTCCGAGTAAAGTTGGGATTATTAAGAAAAATAACAATCCGAAAGGACATTTAAATAAGAACAATCAAAATAAAAATACATTTAAAAAATAGTTAGTTACATGGGAACATTTAAAATAGAAGGAGGAATAGCATTAAAAGGAGATATTACACCACAAGGTGCAAAAAATGAAGCTTTACAAGTCTTATGTCCTGTTTTGCTAACTTCGGAAAAAGTAAGAGTAACTAATATTCCAGATATTATTGATGTTAACAAACTAATTACACTTTTAGGTAATTTAGGGGTTAAAATTCAAAAAAACGGACCCGGTGATTATACTTTTCAAGCTGATGAGGTAAATGTAAATTACTTAAAAACAGAAGCTTTCAAAAAAGAAGGTGGAAGTTTAAGAGGGTCTATTATGATTGTAGGACCTTTATTAGCGCGTTTTGGTTGTGGGTATATTCCAAAACCTGGAGGAGATAAAATTGGACGTCGTCGTTTAGATACACACTTTGAAGGTTTTATTAACTTAGGCGCTAAATTTAGATACGAAAGAGAAGACCATTTCTACGGAGTGGAAATCGATGGAAGATTACAAGGAGCCTATATGTTGTTAGACGAAGCTTCTGTAACAGGAACAGCTAATATTGTAATGGCAGCCGTTTTAGCTGAAGGAACCACTACTATTTATAACGCTGCTTGTGAGCCTTACTTACAACAATTGTGTAAAATGTTGAATTCTATGGGAGCTAAAATCTCAGGTGTAGGATCTAACTTATTAACGATTGAAGGTGTTGAAAGCTTAGGCGGATGCGAACACAGAATTTTACCTGACATGGTAGAAATCGGTTCTTGGATTGGTTTGGCTGCGATGACTAGAAGTGAGATTACAATTAAAAATGTAAGTTGGGAGAACTTAGGTCAAATTCCAAATGTATTCAGAAAACTTGGAATTACTTTAGAAAGAAAAGGGGATGATATTTACATTCCAGCTCATAAAGATGGATACGAAATCAAAACAGATATCGATGGTTCTATATTAACGGTTTCAGATGCACCATGGCCAGGATTTACGCCTGACTTGTTAAGTATCGTTTTGGTAGTTTGTACTCAAGCAAAAGGCGATGTGTTAATTCATCAAAAAATGTTTGAAAGCCGTTTGTTCTTCGTGGATAAATTAATCGACATGGGAGCAAAAATCATGTTATGCGACCCACACAGAGCTGTAGTTATGGGGCATAATTTCCAATCGCAATTAAAAGCAACAACGATGAGTTCACCTGATATTAGAGCCGGAATATCCTTATTAATCGCCGCTTTAACAGCAAAAGGTACATCTACCATTCAAAATATCGAACAAATTGATAGAGGTTACGAACGCATCGACGAAAGACTAAGAGCGTTAGGAGCTAATATCGTAAGAGTTTAATCTTAGTTTTCAGTACTCAGTCGCAGTAAGCAGTTTTACTGTGACTGAAAACTGAGACTGAAAACTAAAATATGGAGACCTACATCATCATTTTTCTATGCATTGCATCCTTCATAGCTGGTTTTATCGATGCTATTGTAGGGGGTGGTGGATTAATACAAACCCCTGCCGCCTTAATTTTATTACCAAATGTATCGGTTGCTTCAATTATTGGAACGCTTAAAGTTCCAGGTTTTAGTGGAACAAGTATGGCAACTTATCAGTATTTAAAATCAGCTAAAGTAAATTGGAAGTTGTTTTTTGTCATGGCAATTGTTTCTTTCTCCTTTGCTTATTTAGGATCAAGTTTACTCAATGTAATGCAAAACGACTTCATGAAGCCTTTGCTTTTTGTAATTTTGATATTGTTATTGCTTTATACTTATTTCAAAAAAGATTTTGGCCAATTTCAAATTGATAAATTAACCTCAAAGCAAATCTATATTTACGGAAGTATAATTTGTCTTTTTTTAGGTTTTTACGATGGATTCATCGGTCCAGGAACAGGAAGCTTATTAATTATGGCGTTTATTGCAATTCTTGGTTTCGATTTTTTAAAAGCGAATATTTATGCAAAACTAGTCAACTTAGCGACTAACTTTGGCTCCATTACCTTGTTTGTTTTGAAAGGAAAAATCATTTGGACGATTGCTATTCCTATGGCAATTTGTAATGTTGCCGGTTCTTGGTTAGGCGCAAGATTAGCCATTTCTAAAGGCAACGGATTTATTCGAATCTTCTTTTTAATTGTGGTGGGATTAGCTTTGATTCGTTTTGGATATGATGTTTTTTTAAAGTAATAGTAATTAATGAAGTAGGTAATTATATTAATTTTTAATTGAATGTATTAGTGTTGTTTTTATTTGTAAAATAGTTCACTATTTTTTAAAAATAATAATAAAATACATTGGTTTACTGGGAAAATGAAAAGAAGTTCTTGGTGTTTTCACTGCTTACTAAACTTAATAT
>Ga0255098_1000024_pt1 | contig 69566 bp, 59 predicted proteins | sample Colum_Atlam_RepC_2_FD_188440 | JGI IMG/M metagenome (GOLD analysis project Ga0255098, IMG submission 188440) | Freshwater microbial communities from Columbia River, Oregon, United States - Colum_Atlam_RepC_8d | ecosystem: Environmental > Aquatic > Freshwater > River | place: USA: Oregon... | reverse complement strand
GAAAATCCCGGTTAGAGTGCGCCTAAATTCATTGTTCGGACGGCCTCCTGGACTTCCTTTTCCCTTATGAATTTCTTGCGGAAGAATTTTTTCGGCGACAGCCCACAGTTGTTCTGATATCTGCAAAATCGAAGGATTCATGTATGCTCCCTTGGTGTAGCAACCCGGTGGTTACATGAATTCCTTCATTTTTTCTAACTTTATTCCAAATCTAGGTTTTGATTACGGTCTCACTTATTTTTTAGTTTTAAACTCATTGAGCAATATTTTTTCACATTGCACTCTCGGCTTTAAAAATATTATTTGTAATATAATATTTTATTATGCTATTCGCATCATAATATGATGAAACGGATCTCACTGTCTGTTTTTGTCTTTGCAATAATTACTCTAGCATTAGGTTCCTTTTCCTTTGCTCAGTCCTTAAGAGTCATGACCTACAATACATGGCTACTTCCAGAGGTTCTTGAATTATCATCTACGATGAAGGATAAAGACTTAAGAGTCTCCAACATGCCTGAACATCTCGCTTCCACTGGGTCTGACATTATTGCTCTACAAGAAGTATGGACTTCGTGTTCGGCGTCCTCTCTCATTGATGAGATGACAGGACTTGGATATTCCTTTCATGCACAACTTCAAAAACAAACCTGGAGTGATCTTTTCAGAGGCCGAGGATGTTTTATTGGGAATGGTTTACTCGTCTTCTCTAAATATCCCATAAGCGAAAGAATGGACCAACTTACATTTCCTGTATATACGAGGCTAGATGAATACCTTACCCTAAAGGGAGCCATACACCTTGAAGTGCTTGTTCCTGAATTAGGCTGGATAGACTTTTACAACACCCATTTAGGAGCTATTTCTTACGATGATCGTTTAAATGATTTTAATTTCTCTGAACTCACAGCTCACAGACTCCAGATGAATTACTTAACTCAGTTCATTCGAGACACCCGCAGACACCCAATTCAGATCATCGCAGGAGACTTTAATCAAGATTCTCACCCATGGGAACCAACACTTCTCGCGCACAATTTAGATAAAGATACTGAAAACTATTCTCATTTTATTGGATCTCTTGCATTAATTGACACTTTTCGAGAGATGAATGGGCACAAAAACGAGCAATACACCTATGACAAAATTAGAAACCCTTATGTCAGAAATGGAAAATTCAGCAAAGCTCCAAGTGAAACTGAAGATTATATCTTTATCACGAGAGACCAGTCACGCTTGCGTATCAATCAATCCCAACTAGAATTAGATTATCCAATTCACCGCAAGGATGGAGCTTCTGCTGCCTTAGGCTCCAGTCCCGAATCTTCTTTTTTCCTCTCTGATCACTTTGCTGTAAAAACGGCTTTTGAATATTAGACATAGATGTTTAATGCCAATAGTTTGATCACTTTATCGATAGCATTGATCTCCACCCCAACGTCCGATGATACATCATCCCATCTGCACTCTTGATGCGCTAGAAAGAACGACTCTCAAGAGGGAAGGTGGCTTCAAAAAGATTTCCTTTTCCAAGAAGACTCTCTTTAAGTACTACAGTCCCACCGTGAAGCTGAGCAATTTGCCGAGAAATATACAACCCTAGACCCAGACCTCCTAGTCGACTTGTCTTTTGAGCTCTCTCAAACGGTTGAAAGATCCTTTCCCGATCTTCCAAAAGAATACTTGGACCCTGATCTCTGACGAACAGTCGGAAGTGAGTCGCGTCTTTCTTGAGTGAAAGATGAATAATCCCACCTTCGGGAGAGAAGCGAATAGAGTTCATTACTAGATTGGTCACAACCTCCTCAAGTCTCATCGGATCTACAAAAGCGTTTACCTCTTTTTCAAGCTCCTCTTCTAAGCTAACTGACGCTTGTTGCGCGAGGATTTTTAGTCGTGTTTTCACACAATCTTGAATGAGTTGCGTAACATTACTCACCTCAGGCTCGACTGTGAACTGGCCATTCTCAATTCGTGAAACACTGAGGAGATCATTCATCAAATCTCTGAGTCGCTCAACCTGCTGGAGCATCACATAAAAAAAATGGGTATGCTGATCCCACTCTTGTACAGTGAGCTCCTCTTTCTTCTTTCCTTTAATCACTCTGAGTTGGAGCTGCAAAATTCCATAAATAGCTGTCAATGGTGTTTTAAGCTCATGAATTGCTACAGAGAGAAACTGGTTCCTTTGCCAGAGGTCATCGGCAAATTGTGTACGTAGGGCAAGCTCATTGAGTTTAAGGGAGACACTAAGAAGACTCAACTTCTGAAGCTCCGAGGGGGCATGAGCGAAACTCAGGACCAAAGTGCCCACTTCTTTATACTTCTCTCCCAACCGAGTCATGGGTTCAATCAAAACAAACTCTGAGATGGAGTGATTTGAAACCCCAAGATCTTTGTACTCTTTGATAGAAATCCAATAAGGTGAAGGATACTTCTGTTTCTGAAGATCCATTCTCACTGAATCAAGCCTTTGAAAGAGATTTCCTTTTAAAGAGGGGTCATCCAGCATCATTTTCACACTGGGCGAGGCAAAAAGAGGACGAACTTCCTGATCTAGGAGAAAGACACAGGGCGCAGATAAAACCCCAGCGAGGTCACAGCCAAAATCTTCCCACTGCGCTTGAGATTGGGGCCACTGATTGAATTGATTGATAAACTGTAAAAACTGATTTAAATCCACATGCCTTTTTTTGCAATTCCCAGGCTAACTCATTCACCATGAGAACATCCGAATTAGGCATAATAATTGAAGATTTATAGCACTAAAGGCTTCAAGGCGACTTGAGAGTGCATCGTCAGAAACGCCCCCCAAAGAACTGATGCATCTCCCCTTGAATGGAAGGGCAAGTGTAAGCTTGCCCTTCACGCCTAGAGATTGAATTTTCCTTGACTGTGAGAAAGTTCGTGATCATATGAGCGCATGAAATTTGCACAACACCTCATCACACAATTGTCAGAAAAGAACCTTTTAAAACATGAATTTTACCAAAAATGGAACGAGGGTTCGATCCCTGTAGAAACCCTTCAGCTTTACGCTCGACAGTATTATCATCACGTCAGTGCGTTTCCTCGTTATTTAAGTGCAACTCACTCACACTGTGAAGATATTGAAAAAAGACAGATTCTCCTTGAAAACTTGAGAGATGAAGAAGAAGGCCCAGATCATCATCCAGAATTGTGGCTTCGCTTCGCTCAAGCCTTAGGTGTTTCTCAAGAGCAAGTCAAAAGCGAAGAACTTCTGCCTGAAACGAGAGAATTGATCGATACTTTTATGCAGTCTTCTAGAAAATCATTTGCGTCAGGCTTGGGTGCTCTTTTTGCCTATGAGCATCAGGTCCCTGAGATCGCAACCTTTAAAATTGAAGCGCTAAAAAAACACTACGCAATGAAGGATGGTCCTGGAACATCATTCTTTGAAGTTCATAGAAAAGCTGACGTTTACCATACAGAGGCTTTAAGTCAGCTTCTTGAATCACTGACTCCGGAAGAAAAAGCTGAGGTTCAAAACTCAGCGCAGATCGCATCTCATCAGTTATGGAAGTTTTTAGATGGCATCTACCGAACCATGTGTTCAAACTAGTCTATTTATCCAAGGCTTAAAACTTCAAGCACACTTGGGATGGGGCGCACAAGAGCGCTCTGTCCCTCAAGGTGTTCGTTTTGATATTGAGCTTTATTTTTCTCAAGTCCCTCAAGGATGCACTTCGGACTCTCTTTCAGATACCATTTGTTATGCTACTTTGAGTGATAAACTCAGAGCATTATGCACTCAAAAAGAGTATCGTCTCATTGAAAAACTGGGCTGGGATGCCTATCAAACGATTCGGCAGGATCTTTCTCCATCCATTGGACTCAAAATTCGCGCTATTAAAGAAAAACCTCCTATAGATGAACTCTCAGGAGGAGCAGTTTTCACCATTTCAGATTGGCGAACTTGAAATATATGGTTGTACTAGGTCTAGGAAGTAATTTAGGAGATCGTCTAGGTTATTTAAGGCGTACGATACATTTCTTAAAGTCGCTTGAGAAAAGGTGTATTTCTTTTCGCATACAAGCGATTTCTCCCATATACGAATCAGAAGCACTTCTTCCTCCTCAGGCCCCTGCTTCTTGGAACTCTTCCTATCTCAATTTAGCACTTAAATGCGAAACCAGTCTTTCTCCTCTTGAACTCCTCAGTGAGATCAAAGCCATTGAGGTTCGAATGGGTAGAGCACAGCGTGAGAGGTGGGCTCCTAGGGAAATCGACATCGATATTCTTGCATGGGACAATCAGGTCGTCGATGGCGAAACTCTGCAGATTCCCCATCTTGGTTTAATGGAACGCCCATTTGCTCTTTTACCAATGCTTGACCTCATACCTGATTGGGTGAATCCACGTCCTGGAATTTACTCAGAAATGAACTTGAAGGAACGAGCAGCTCAGTGGCAAAAATCTAGTCTAAATGGGGAAATGCCTTTTGGTACTTTTCGCTCAAAGAAGACTCTCACTGAGATCATGGGTATTCTTAACCTGACCCCTGATTCATTCTCTGATGGCGGGGAGCTCTGCTCAGCCGATGAGTTCTTGAATCGCACGGAGAACTGGTTGAGTGCAGGAGTCCGAATCTTTGATCTAGGAGCTGAATCAACTCGACCCAATGCACAGACAATCTCTCCAGAGGAGGAAATATCTCGCTTAGGCCCTTACCTTGAGTTTCTCCAAGCTCAACATCGAGAATCGTTAGATCCTATGATCATCAGTATAGACACACGTCACCCCAAAACAGCCCGTTGGGCCATCAACAGGGGTGTACATTGGATCAATGATGTCTCGGGCTTATCTCATCCGGAGATGATCGAAGTGATTGCCAATTCCTCAGTAGATGCTGTATTCATGCACAGCTTATCCATTCCTGCGAATAAGAATATTCTTCTTCCTCATCAAGCTGATCCAACTGATGAGGTTTTAAGATGGGCAGAGAGAAAGCTGACTGAACTCAGCCGATATGGCATTTCTCACGAACGATTAATTTTTGACCCTGGCTTGGGTTTTGGAAAGTCTCCTCAACAAAATTGGCAGATTCTTAAAGAAGTGAGGCGTTTTCATGCGCTTGGAGTCCGTATTCTCATTGGGCATTCAAGAAAATCCTTCTTTAATCTCATCAGCTCAGACCCATTCAGAGAGCGAGACCTAGAAACAGCAGCCTTGTCTCTCCAACTCTGCGAGGCAGGAGTAGATTACCTCAGAGTGCATCAACCCATAATCAATCAACGCGCTATGAATACTTGGGCTATGATCAATGGAGTGTCTCGATGTCAAACCTAAGTTATACAGACATTATTGCTGAGCTTGAGTCTAGAACGGTCATGCCGGACCGAGTCCCCAGTTTAGAAACAACTCAAAAGGCTTTGAATAGGGTACTCAAGCCTGGTGAATTTCGGCCGAACCACACTATAGTGGTGGCAGGAACGAATGGCAAAGGAAGCATCTGTGCGACTCTTGAGTCTCTGTTGATTTCAGCAGGTCAACGCGTCGGATTATACACCTCTCCTCATCTGATTGAAACGACTGAGAGGATCAGACTGAATGGGTTAGACATCAATCAAGAGCTTTTCTGTAGAGCTTATGAGCATGTTCAATCCCTCTCATCAGATCTTCAGCTTTCACACTTTGAAATGCTCACCACGATGGCTGCATGGGTATTTTTCTCATCTGAAGCGGCACAAAATCTGGATTGGTTTATTTTTGAAGTCGGACTTGGAGGAAAATGGGATTCCACAAATGCCATTCCTCATCGGTTCTGCGGAATAGCCACACTCGGATATGATCACCAAAACCTTCTAGGCCATTCTCTTGTTGAGATAGCAAGCAACAAATTTGGAATCGTACACTCCCACTCTACCGTCGTGCACTCTCCACTTCCTGAGGAAGTCAAAGGAATAGCTTCAGAAGTTCAAAGTAAAACAGATAGTCAATGGATTAAAAGTACCTCTTTTGAGTATTACTCTTCTCCCTCTGAAAAAGATCCACGTTTTTTTCTCAAAACAATGTGGGGGCAGGCAGAGATTAAACTCCCTGGCCATCGTGGAGCTCAGAATTCAGCTACAGGGCTCACACTATTTCAGGCACTCGGATTTTCGCCAGAGAACCATCTGAGTGCCCTCATGCAAGTGAACTGGCCATGTCGGATGGAGAAGGTTTCAATTTACACGCACGAGCCTCGAGATGTTTACCTATCTGGTGATCACAATCCTCAGGGGATTGAGAGTCTAAGAGAGCTGCTCCAGTCATATTCTTATTCTCATCTCCACATCCTTGTGGGTGTTGCTAGAGATAAAGATGTTTATGGAATCCTCCATGAGTTAACAAAAATCCCAAACAGCTCAATCTACCTTACGCAAACCCCAGTTAGAGGGGCGCTTTTAGATGCGGGCTCTATTCAGAATATTTCAATTCAAAATACCTTCCCTGAATCTATCGACGGCTTACACTTCATCTTGGATCACTCTCAGGCTTACGATATGATTCTAGTCACTGGCTCTCTTTACTTGGCAGGTCACATCAGAAAGCATTTAAAGAAATAATCTCAACTAAGGACCCAATTAGGAACTCAACTCTAAGTTCCTATTTCTCTCTACGACTGTGATCTTTTACCTCCAGACTTGATCACAAAACAAGAGGCTCTACCCTTTACACGAGTTCTTCAATACAAACGGTGGTTTCAGGTCTAAGCGATCTTCTTTACTTTTTCTTCTGATCTTTTCTCAAGTGGGTGCACCTGAGCAGCTCTCTTCCTGCGTGTCAGACCACTTACACCGAAAAGGAAATAAGCCACTGCCGCAACAAACGTCCAGCGATTAAGCCATTGAGCCGAATCAATGGTAATTCCGATCAGCCACACTGCAAATAATCCAACAGAAAGAGCAAGCGGCTGAGCAATTCGTTCTGACTGTGAGGGAATATCAGAACTAAAAAGTGCAATCCCAAACGACCATAAAGAACCTAGCCCTAAAAACCATACTACCCAGGAACTCGCAGCAGTATCACCTAATCCAAGTGCCCAAAGAGCAAGCAAACCCACTCCTAATAAAGTACTCACTCGTTTCAACATATGCATATCTCCTATAGGGCAGAGAAAATGCACTAAAGATGCCTAGAAATGAAACTGGGTTACACAGAGTGACATGCTACCATACACGACCACGAACAAGAGCCATATCAGGCACTTGCATATTCATTCTTGCAGCAAAACATCTAACACCTCAAAAGCTCTAGCATTCTAGCGATGTCTTGAGAATAAGATGTAAGCAAGCACCTTTTCAGAAGCTCCATCCACTTCAGTTACTGCATTCTCATTTGCATAATCTATTGCCGTTTTTTGATTTCGATCTCGAGCGCCTGCATCGATTCCAGCAACCTTGGTCAATTCCTGAACCACTTGCCAACATGACTCTCTTGCAGCAAAGATTAATGCGGTTCTTCCCTCAAGGTCTTTCGAATTAACGTCCGCCTTGTGTTCAATCAAAAACTTAACAGTTTTCGCTGAGCAGTTCTTCGATGCATACATCAACGCAGTAAATCCCTGCTTTGATTTGCTATTGATATCCACTCCTGGCTTTTGCAGAAGATTAGCAAGATCATCAAGCCTTCCCTCTCGAGCAGCTACACGCAGAGCATTATTTGATGAACTCTGAGGATCGAGATCTAGAGTGACAGTAGGCCCATGAGATGCAGAAGAACTTCCCCACCTTCCGAACATTGAACCTGAGTAGGCGAAATCTGAAAAATACTGATCACCTGGAAAATAATCAGCAAGCACTGCATTTGAACAAAAGAAAATGGAGAAGGCTAAAAAGAAAACTCTTGATTGAAATTTTCGCATAATGCCCCCCAGCATTGAACGGCGCTTCTAGCGCGGGGACACCATACCATAGGTTAAAAAAAAACCTTCTAAATTTTAATTATACCTTTGAATTCTCATCACTCGACCAGGCTGTACTACTTTCTGCTTTTTGGCCTCCTGCGTAATCTTTCTCTGCTGACGAGTCTCATCCAATAAATGCAGTGCTTCTTTTTGAACAAGAGGATCAGAGTGATGACTCATCTGAACCAAGTAGTTTTCTTCATTTAATCCCTCCGAAAGAGCAACACTTCTGAGTGCTCTTGATTTGAGAATCGATGTTTTTTCATCATTCGTTACTGACTTAAGAAATCGGGTATTCTCAGACTCTCTAAACCACACTAACGACTCAAGGATTCGAATCTTCTCATAAGTGCTATTCGTCTGAGAGTAGAGCTCTCGAAGAACTTTTGAACCTGACTTCCCGACTGACAACCAAAACTCAGAATCAGGGTGTGGATGGCGGTCCTTAATTCGAGCTTCAATCTGCTCTCGAAGTTCACCCTCTGTCCAAGCATGACCGATGAAAGGACTCATAAAAACCAAAAAGCTGCATGAAAAAATCTTAAATATTTTTTGCACATTGCCCTCCAGACATCCTATTGTACAAATGGACTATAATTAATTATTTTCTCTTGCTGCGCTGAAATGAAATTTGCATCACCTTGATGGGTCTTCAGATCATAGTTCTTGCTATACACCCACATCAGATTATTAAAGATACAAGACTGAGCTTGAGAACAAAAGATTCCACTATTAGGATTATAATTTAAGCATTCTTGATAACATTTACTTCCTGTAACAGGAAATACAAACGTGTTATCGGTTGATCTACAGGAGTTGATAGTGATGTAACTCTGAGAGTCTGTATTGGTACAAATAGGGGTATCAAACACAGCATCATGCATAGTTCCTGTACTCTCACTCACATGAAAAAGACCCAGATAATGAGCAAGTTCATGAGTCATAGTTGCTACAAGATCCACAAAATCTGCATCAGTTGCACTTTCTGGACAGATCGTATTTTCTCCTGAGCAATCTTTATTCATCGTTGCAAGCAGTTGAAAGGTTGAAAACACAAGTCCACTTGAACTTGTTCCACTTAATGCAGGACCACCAATTGCACCACTCTGACCCAGGATAGTAAAACTCCCTGCACTTTTATCCGTGATCGAATTGACAAGAAAGGCATTAATCGTATTTCCTTCATGCTGTTGAGGAACAAGAGAAGAGGTTTTTTTAAATAAATTTTCTATTTTATCTGTGGATAGATCTGCATATTGATCTGCCTCTGTTCCGTACCACTCAATTGCATGAACTTCACCTAGCCGAAGTAACTGATCTGAACCTTGAAGCAGTTTTGCTACTCCACTAATAAGAGAGTTTAGATTCCTTTTTCCCGCTTTTGTCCTAGAATCTTTAACATTTTGAGTTCCAGTGAGAATAATATTGAGATCAATAGCCCCAGACAGATCATTGCTATTATTAGTTTTTTTAAGGAGCGAAAATTTCAAAGTAGCCCTCACACCAGACAAGGAGGTCCATGAGTCTGAGAGTAAAGCATACTTTGCTGTGTATAAGCCACTTGCCAATCGATCTGAACTTGGCGATGGAAAGAAATTTGAATTAAATGCACACCCAGGTTTCTCATAATTAAAGCTCCCTAGGCCCTCAGTCCAATTACAAGTTGGAAACGTATTTACGCTCACTTGATCTATTCCTGAAGTAGTGAGCCCTTGTTTTACATCCCAGGCGGTGTGACTGTAGTAGGCACTTGGCCACTGTGGTATACATTGAGAATTTAAGCTACAGTTACCAAACGAGCAGCTAAATAATCCTGAATTGTAACAGCTTGTGTTGAGATGAATAAAATCATTTCCATTTGAATCAGAAAGGCTCACAAGGTATGCAAAGGCTCCTCCTCCTACATTTTGTGGTATATCTACAGCTTGCCCCATCAATGTAATGGATCCAAGCCTTCCTAAATCGGCAGGTACATTAAAATTCACTGTGACTAACTTACTGTTCGGAAGAGGCTGACTCAGTCCAATCAGCGGAACATTGAGCAATGTCTGAGTTTCTTTCGCAACAGAGATTTGAGCATTATGATTAGATGCAGATAAACCAGGCACTTGGGGAATCCAAGGTTCTCCAGGCAGTACTGACTCACTTGATACTGAACTTGAAGCATTATCACTGGAGCAACCCATGACTTGAAGGATATAACCCAACAAAATTACGAGAACTGCAAGCCTTTTAAGTTTTTTTTGTCTTGAAAAATAAAGTAAAAAGGGAATCACTTTTTAAGTTTAAATAACTCAAGACTAAATCTCACTTTAAATATTAAACACAAAATAAAGAATTCAAATCGGATTACATCATTGATGTCATTTTTTTAGCGCTCGTCAGAGTCATAAAAAAAGATCAGCACTTCTAAGATCTGATTCTGTCGTTAAAAAATATATTATAATGTTTTGCTCTTTACAGAATTCAGTAATTCTTACTTTTTTATTTAAATTTGAAGAGTTGATTTAAAAATCAGACTTGATTTTAAGATGGTGCTCGCGGAGGGACTCGAACCCCCACGCTTTTGGCACTGGCTTCTAAGACCAGCGTGTCTACCAATTCCACCACGCGAGCTTGCGAGAGAATCTTATAATCCATTTTCATCCATCCATCTAGTGCTTTTCTCTTCTCATACACAAAAAACACCCCGCCTGTGGGCTCACGCTTACCCGTATAGGTTTTGAATTGTCGGCATAAAAACCCTCTAAGTCATCTTTTCTGAGTAAGTAGTGAAAAACTCACTATTTTAAACAAAATCAGTCAACTTTAATCTTCTATCCTTTACCTTTACCAGCTCTACTCCCAAGCTCCTGCATACTTGAAAAGGCAATCACCGCTTGCAAGGACGACTCATCATGAGCACTTTCACAATCTCTCCATTTCTACGCCCTGATTCTTTTACAAAACAAATCAAGTAGATCCTCAGCAATACACTGAGGGTGCCTGTGCCCTGAGCAATCCAGACGAATCAAAGGAACACCCCCAATTTTGAATATTTCCTGTTTTAAGTCATCTTTCAAGTGCACACGAGGCAAGCTGTGATCAGGTCCATCCAGCTCAACTGCAGCCATGGGCTTAAAAGAAGAACGAGATACAATGCAAAAATCTACTCTACTCTTGTGAAAATAGTGAAACTCCACGGGAGTTAAGAGCTCTCTCATTTGCTCATAGACAAAGATATTGGCCACCGGATGATTAGGTAAAACAAGGTAACCAGGTAACCTTTCAACTAACACCTCATAAACTCGCTGCTCTAATCCAGAATCAAAGATGGATTTGCATACAGGTTCATCTATGAACGTACGAGAGTCTTGCAGAGTTAGACCTGGAAAAGACTGCGCATATGAATCTAGAGAAAAAAAAGACTCCTCACTTTGATTCAATCGCATCCAATCCCGCATCAAAATTTCATGTCCAGGACTGACCGTAAGCAAACTCTCCAGCAGCTCTAAAGACTCTGCCTTGAGCAGACCTTTGATCAGAACTTTTCTCCACTTTTGAAGATAAAACGGTATCAGTACTTCTTTTCTCTCAAGAGGGGAATCCATGAACTCAACCACTCTCTTCATCTCTTGATGCACCCTCATACAGTCGGAGCGACTCTTGAGATTCACGCCTAAACTAAATATAGAAATCAAAAGAGAAAAAGACTCTTGAGTCACAGATGGATAGAGCCAGCAGCCATGGCAATAGATTAAAAAATACCTAGCAGCCAGATGAGGAATCTTTCGCTTGGAGTAATAATGAGCATACTTAAAGTAATGAGGAATTTGTTCCTTTGAGAAAAACTGGTCTCTAAAGTATTGGTTCTCAAGAGCAAACTCAAAATGACGTTCCAAGAGCTGATCAAAAAGTCTCTCATTCTTGGCACGAGCAAAGACAGAAGACTGCACGCGCTGGAGTAACTCAGGCAACGTGAGCTTTGACTTTTTTTTTCTCTTTCCCAATACCCCCATGAGATTAGAATTTCCTTCCTCAGACCGCTAAGTCAAGTCCTTGAAAGATAAGACATTAACATCTTTTTTCAGTTGAGATTGTAAAAATTTCGGATTCGAGTTATAAGGCTTGAGAATCAAGTGACCCCGTAGCTCAGCTGGATAGAGCAGGTGCCTTCTAAGCATCAGGTCGGGAGTTCGAACCTCTCCGGGGTCGCCATTCAATTTAATCGAGCCGGTTCTGTTGGCTTATATGTACTCTTCAAATCTCGACTTCCCAACTGACCTAAAGAGTTATCTCCCCAACAAGTCACGGCATGTTCAAGTAACGCACATGTATGCTGAACACCCGCTGCAATACTCACCACCTTTTCTTGAATGCCCTGAATGGGCAAGGGATTGAGGTGATACTGATCATCAGGAGCTCTCGAGAGTTGACCTGAGTGATTTAAGCCCCAGCATTGAATCTCAGGCGATGAGCTCACCAAAACACAGGTATGACTCGTGCCTAGCGAAATTTCTCGAATCGCTGAATCCACTTGAATTTCAATCGGTTTCAACTGCGTCTCGGTACTTAAATTTCCTAATTGCCCAAATGCATTATAGCCCCAACACTTGGCCCTACCCGTTGTGAAGAGTGCACAGGTTTGGTCCGCTCTTGCGTAAATATCCTGAATCGTACCGTCCATCTCCTCAACATCTACAGGATAATCTGTATCCACTCTCAGACCATTTCCCAGCTGCCCAACCTGATTAGCTCCCCAGCACTTCATCTTGGACTGAACCAAAGCACAAGTATGAAATCCACCAGCGATCACTTCGGCACTATTTTGATGGATACCTTGAACAGGAACAGGAATAGGGGTCTTACCTTTGAGAGTATTTCCCAATTGGCCCCGAGAATTATCCCCCCAGCACAGCATATCACCTTCACGAATCGCGCATGTATGAAAGTTGCCTGCGGCAATTGCAAGTACACCTTGAGTCAACCCAAGAACCGGAAGAGGAATAACGCTACTTTTTACAGGAACTCCCCCAATCAATTCCACTCCAAGCTGGCCATAAGAATTATCTCCCCAGCACCTCACACTTCCATCCATTAAAAGTGCGCAACTATGCCTAGCTCCGACACTCACTGATGCGACCTTATTCTGTAAGCCATCCACTGCCGTAGGTCGCAGAGCGTAGTGACGAGTTCCATCACCTAGCTGACCATAGCGATTATCCCCCCAACACCGCAGAGATCCACCCACAACAGCGCAAGTATGTCCGAAGCTTGCAGAAATGGGACTTCCTCTTTGTGCCGGATAAACTTGGAGATTTAAAAATGCAACGTTTTGAACTGAATCAGTCACCTTCACAGTCAATAGGCCAGCTTGCTCACCAATCGTTAATTCCCCGCTGACAGAATCCACAGTACCCGTGCCATTGACCACGGAATAAACAAAGGGAGCAACCCCTCCATTCACTTCAAGTTGAATCTTGTTTCCAACAAATACACTTGAATAGCGAGCACTCAGACTCAAGTCAGGCACAATCTTTAAAGTAGTACTGACTCGGTGATTCATGGCATCTGAAATCTCAGCCTTAAGACTAGCACTGGGACGTAGTGCTTTGAATAAGCCCGTCTCAGAGTCCACCTCAGCATCGTTTGAATCCGAAGAGTAGGAATAGGGAGGAACCCCTCCCGTCACGCTTAGATACACCTTCTCTCCAACACGCAAAGTATTAGAAAAAACAGAGACCTTTAATGGAGGATTCACCTGAACAGTTGCCGTATCCATTTCACCTCTCTCATCCTGCACCCTAACCAAAGCGCCACCAGAAGAAGTAGAAGCTGTGTAAAGTCCCGTCTGAGCATCGACGGTGCCATCCCCATTTAAGATTGCATACTGATATTTTCCATATCCATTCTTAGAGGTAAATCGATAAGAATCCCCCACACTGAGAATCAATTTTTTTGGATAAATCACTAAATTCTGAGTGTACCTAAAACTATCTTCCAAGATATCGCATCGAGTATCTGGATTCACTACCACCACATCTACGTTTCCGGATGTGTGCCCTGATGTGAAGCATTTGATCGTATTAGGATCAGTCAGGGTCAAACCCACACATGGAGCATCACCAAAGTACACCTGCACCCCAGGAACAAACCCCCGCCCTGAAATCACTACAGTAGTTCCTCCAGATCTTTTTCCAGCAGGAGGAGATATAGTGATTAATCGTGGTAAATGACTTAAGGATGCAACTGACAGTTTTGACTTTGGGTTTGAGTCGGCTCGAAGAGGGACACAACTGATAGAGCCGTCTTTTTCATTTCGAATCCGGCCCAACATTTCTAAAGACATTCCCCTACATGATGTGAGGAGCAATCCCAATACAAGAATCCAAACAGTTTGTAGTGTCTTCATAGATATAAGCCTAATTTATCATACTATGAAAACTGTCTCTCGAAGGTTTTTAGATCTTCGCGCTACAAATTAGGCATCCAGGATGAGTGTCAAAAAACTACCGCTAAAAATAGTCAATCTTAATATGACTCGCCTCAACCATACGAAAATTAAATTCTACTCATTTCTCAGACTAATGCTTCTTCGTTTCTTTAGAAAAGAGAACTTCACCTGATTCAGAATCAATCACAATTATCATTCCTGCTATCATATATTGGTAAGAATAATAAGCTTTCTTAGCTTGAACCCAAACCACACGCTCTGGAATTGCCTGAGACTTCTCATTTAGAGCCTTGTCGATTGAAGAGAGAAATTTTATCAGACTTTGCAAACTCAGATCTTGATTAAACACCTGATTATTCTTCATCTCAAAATCAGGAACATAGCTACTCTCAAGAGAAATTAACTCCCCCCGCGGACCGAGATCAATCTTAAGATTACCATTTGGAATCACTCGATAAGCTTGGAACATCTGCTTAAAATAAACCTGTGCTGATATCTCACCAAGATTCACTTTTGTAATTTCAACCGGCGATTGTGATGAGAGCGATAAAAGTCCTCGCGCCTGAGATAAAACCTCACTGGCACGCGCTCTTACTCGAGCCTCATCATTGGGCTTGTATGAAGGAGATGCACTCTCGCCTTGACCAATATCACCCCGAATCCTGTAAACCCTAGAGTCATCTATAAAATCAGCCTTGAGATGAGATCCAAAACTCTCTTGAAATAAATGAAACTCCGCCTCCTGATGCTTCCTACTCCTGACAGGCATAGCCCTTGAAGGAGTATGCTTTTCCTCAACTCGATCTTCTTGACTCAACTGCTTAGACTCATGCTGAGGCTGAGATTCCTCTCTCCAATCCTTCGCACGGTGCTTCTCAAATCCTCTATAAACGAAGTAGCCTAAGATACCCACAGCAGAAACGATCCATAAAACAACTACATTCTTCTTCATGCTTAGTTCACCTGCAGACTAAATTCCTGCGTGCTACTCACTCCATTTGCAGGAGTAGCTTGAACACGAAACTTAACCCATTTCCCGTGAGGGAGAGTTGATTTTGCTCGAACCCAAATCCCCGTTCTATAGCTCTGATTAAAGTATGGATTCGTTGCAAAATAACTATGTTCAGTAGGGACACTCACTCGAAGAGCTCCGGAATTGAGACTAGAAACTATAGAACGGCCATTAATTTTTCCATACATAACTTGAGTCTGATTCAAACTTGAACCTGAGAGAAAACCAAAATTAAAACGATAATCCATAATCTCAATATCAGGATCAAGTGAGGTCACCGTCAGCAAGACTCCTCCCGCTGTCAGGCTTGATTCATTTTGAAGGTCAAACCAGATCATTGCCACCTCGCCAGGATCTAACTCAGAATTCAATGCTGAACTCAAATCCTGTTTAACCACACTAGGCTCCGAGCCTTGCTGAATCAGCCAGCGCTTCAAGATAACAGGATCGTCTAAAACTCGAAGTCCTGGAGTTTTTGAGCTCCTGATCCTGAAATTTGTACCACTGCCTACAGACAACCATTGAGGATCCAAAATTCGTGGAGCAAGATAGAGTCCGCGACTCTTCAATGCCTCAGCCAATGAAGACTGGTCAGCCTGAGTAAATCCTGCAATATAAGGAGCGTACTTAACCATTTGTTGGGCCATTTCAACAAAAGTCACAGGCGAGTGGTTCAATACATCATCGGGCTGAGGGAGATGCCGAACAGACTCTAAAACGACTTGGCTCATCAACTTAAATGCAGTTCTCCCGTCGTCCCCATGATTTTGCTTAAGCAACAGATATGTATCCCATAATGCCCCTGTGATAATAGTGCCTGCATTATGAATTTCCTCTTGGTATGGAAAATATTTGAATGTGTCAGCTATGGGGCTCGATCCCACACTATCATATCGAAACGGCCAGCCCATACCATCTGGATAAACAAAACTCACGGCAGACTGAGCTCCATCGCCGGAAAATTGAGGAAATGAATCACAATCTGGAAAATGAGGATCGTAACTGGGACAACGATGAGCTCCACGGCTTCCATCAGAATCCTCAAAAAATCGCCCAAGTGCCCAGCGACTAAATACTCTAGAATCCATCCCTGATTTTGACCCAGCTGTTGAATCTGTATAGGCGAGTGCCATAAAATCAGAGAGCCCCTCATTCAAGCTCCCAGCTTCATCGTAGGATAACTGATTCAAGTCAATCTCATCTGAGTACTGATCACCCGTAGTCGCGTGCTGTAATTCATGTATGATGACCTGTGAATCATCACTATAAAAAGCACCCTGAGTCTGGACTGAGTCCCCCAGACAAACTAACTGAAAAATCTGATTCGTATCTGGATCCCTAGCCCAGGTAAAATAGGCATTATCCTCTAAATCACAATGGGCATAGATGCGTACAGGATCCTTGGTACTCAGGTACCCAATCTCATGAAGGAAAGATTGATAATCATCACCATAAAAGTAACTCATTGACTCCTGAAATCTAAAATCTCCGTGCGGGTAAATAAACTTCTGATCGGCAGCATAGGCACCAAAGAAGCCATCACATTGAAGACCATTTCGCACCTCAACATAGGTGCCCTTCAAAATCCCCTCACCTGACAGATGTTCCAGCTTTACTGATGATAAAAACTCATTGAGATGGTTTGACTGGGGAGATAAGTACAAATTCCCAGATGCAAATACTGGATCAACCCAGAATACATTTGCTTCTCCCTCACTTCCTCCACTCGCCTTAAGCGAAGTAGGTGCACATCCTGCAGGAGGAAGCTTCTCTGTCGGTGGAGTAAGAGTACGAACACAACCCAAGGAGAGTAAAATGCTAATCAGAGTATAATATCTAAAAAACCCTATCATGAGCTCTACTCTACATCAAATCAATCGGTTGATCAGTTTATTTCAGACTAATGCGCAAGCTCAAGTCGAATCACTTGCTTACTCAGCTCATCAATAAGCATACGAGAATGATCACTTCCCTTAGTCTCAAGTGTAAGTGCAACTTCGGTCTGATCAATACGAGTCGATGGCTCATTGCGATCATGAATTGCTTGGATCACGTTGGCACCCTGCTGAGCAATCAACGATGTCAGACGAGCCAAAGAACCTGGTTTATCTGAGATGAGCACATTTACACGAACCCTCCTCCCCGACTTAATCATTCCCAGATCAATAATTCTCGACAGAAGATTAACGTCAATATTTCCTCCACTCACGATCAAAACGACTCGCTTGCCTTGCACCTGGGTTTTGAATGACTCTAAAGCAGCTAGGGTAATAGCTGCTGAGCCCTCTGCAACTACTTTTGCTTTCTCCATTAGAGTAAAAACTGCAGAGGCAATAGCCTCATCATCTACCTCAACCCAGTCATGCACTACAGGAGTGAGGAGCTTACGCATCACCTCACTTGCTCTTTTAATTGCAATCCCATCAGCAAAGGTATGTACATGATCCACTTCCATGGTCTTTCCTGCCTTCACTGAACGGCACATCGCTGCAGCACCCGCTGCTTGGCAGGCAACCAATCGAGTTTGTGGACTGAGCGCTCGAAAAACTGTACCCACTCCTGTCATCAATCCCCCTCCCCCCACAGAAGAGATTAGAAGATCAATCGAGTTGAGTTCATCAAGCACCTCCAAACCCACAGTTCCTTGTCCTGCAATCACATCTGCATCTTCGTATGCAGAGACAAAGACGCTCTGATTGACTTGAGCTAACTCGATAGCTTTAGCGTATGCCTCATCATAATTAGCTCCATGTAGAACCACTTTCGCACCCAAAGCCTGAGTATTATGAACCTTTACCAGTGCTGCATCCGAAGGCATCACAATCGTTGCCTGGACCCCTAAGTGCCGAGATGCCCATGCCACTCCCTGCGCATGATTACCTGCACTGGCTGCAATCACTCCTCTTTTTCTTTCACTTTCACTGAGATTAAGAATCTTGTAAGTAGCACCTCGAATTTTAAATGATCCAATGGATTGCATGCTCTCAAGCTTTAAGAAAACCTCACAATTAAATGCCTCAGAAAGCCATTGATTAAAAACAAGAGGTGTTGGCTTGACAAAAGTTCTCAAAGCCTCTCTTGCCTTCTGAATCTTAGACAGACTGACTTCTATTGAATCTTTTTTAAACATACTCATCTTCCCCTCACTCTACATATCCAGATTAGACTCGACCTGAGATAGGTATCAATGCGCCGTGAATAGCCTTGCGCTTCTCAGTTGTCAAATCGTAGATCACATCTGCTAACTCCTCAGGCTTAACCCAAGTAGAAAACTCTGCCTGCGGCATATCCTTGCGATTAGTAGGTGTGTCAATAATGGTGGGTAAAACTGCATTTACCTGAATGTCATACTTCTTCACTTCATCAGCCAAGGATTGAACCAAACTATTAATTGCTGATTTCGTTGCACAGTAGGCAGCCATACCAGCACCAGGATTCAGCGTACTTTTAGAGCTGATCAAGAGAAGCCTTCCATAATTTTTTTTCTTCATGACAGGAATCAGCTCGCGGGCGATATAAAAAGAGGACTTTAAATTAGAATTGAGCAGAAAATCAAAGTCTTGATCACTGAGTTGATCTACGTATGAAAATCGAAATCCTCCAGCACAATGAATGCAGACATCAACATCTAAGCCTTCAAGGGTGCGACGTACCTGAGCGGAGTCAGAGACATCGAGCTTCAGCCAATGAATCTGCGCTTGAGTTTGAGGACTCATATCTTGTGGAAGAGCATCAATGTAGGTTCCAATGACCTGATCTCCATGATTTAAAAAAACTTCACAGACTTTTTGACCTAAAACACCTGCTGCACCCGTAATTAAGACCCGCCTACTTTTTTTTTGAGTACTCATCATGCCATTCGGTATAACAGATTTTAATTGATGCAATGAGAATGTTTTTAAGCACTCCCCCACAAAGAAGATGCACCTCCGAGCTTCAACGTACTGACTCAAAAAATATCAGAGCTGAAAACCTATCCATTCATTCCTAAACCAAAAAGAGCATCCCCTCGATCGCCATTAGAAGGTGCCCATAGCAAACTCTTCTGAAGCACAGACAGGATAAGTTTGAGCTTCTCCACAAATGAGCATCTAGGTTGACCCTTTTTTGAAGTTCTAACTCAACAAAAAAAACTGTTTGCTCTCTGACTAGGCCAATGTTATATACAGTGCTCTTCTATTGATCTGATGATGTGGATCGCTAGCTCAGTTGGTAGAGCAGCTGACTCTTAATCAGCGGGTCGCAGGTTCGATCCCTGCGCGATCCACCATTTTTTCAATCATTTCAATAAGTTAAAAAAACCCACCTTAACATCTAATTTCCATAACTCATAGCTCAAAGTCCTATTAGACTTCTAAGCCCATAAGAAGTCTTGTGGTACTTCACCGACCTGAACTGCAGCGTTCTTTTCAAGACCCCAGAAGTAGGCTTTAATAGGTGAATCAAGGGGGCAATGCAGCCATGAAATTATCGCAACTCTTCTCTTTAGCGGCACTTACATTTATCCTTACTCAAGAACCACTCTTGGCCACAACCTTCCTCCCCGTTCCCTTCCCTGATACCGTGAAAGAGGCCCCTCTCATTGTTCGCGGTAAAATCGGAATTCATTACTCCGACTGGGATGAGGACTCCGAGGGTAGCCGACGAATCTATACCTACTATGAATTCATCCCCTCAGAGGCACTGAAGGGTTCGCTCCCTTCTCAACCCAGCATTACGATTAGAGAACTTGGAGGAGAAAAAGATGGAATCGGGATGCAAATCCCTGGCACTGCACAGTTTGAAAAGAACGAGGATGTAGTCATTTTTTTAAAGCCCAAAAATCATGACGGCGTGTTTGATGTTCACGGAATGATCATGGGCAAGTTAAACATTTTTTTTGATGAAAATAATGAGGAGTACCTCACTGGAGCAGCCCTATCTCCTCGATCTATTCATGAGGGAACAAATCGCTGGACATTAAAAGCCTTGCGTCAGCTACTCAGAGAACAAAAATCTAATTCCCCTACAACAACTCCAAAACTATTATCGCCTCCACCCGTAATCAAGTCTCAAGAAAAGGCATCTGAATTGCACCCCACGATAAATCAAACAGCAAGTCAAGAGGGGAAAACATCATTATTCCCGACTCTCTGGACTCTTGCTCTGATAGTCATAGCAGGAGCCTTGTTGTTATGGGCTATTATTAAGACTCTGCAGAAGTCTAATCAACCTAAGCGAGATTAAGACGCAAGGATTAAGAACTTAGCAGAAGAAACGATCTTGCAACGATGGGGAATGAGTACCTCAGCCTGCGTCAGCTACTAACCCCAGTGCTTCTGACATTAGTCTTATCCTGGAGCGCATCAACTTCGCATGCTTTCGTGAGGTGTCAAACTCGCGAGGGTGTCTTCATTCATCACGACACATCCCCCACGCTCTCACTCTTTGCTCACTCTACAAGTAAAAGTAGCATTAACTCTGAAGAGCTTTTTCTTTCCGTGAGTAGAAGTTTTCAGAGATGGGAAGAAGCCTCTCTGCATGAAGCGAATTTTAACTACTGGCAGGGAATCGACTCATCCCTCTTTCCTACTACAGGAGAAAAGGATAGCATATCTTCTCTCTTTTTCCTTTCTCAAACTCCCCCAGACTCAGCCCTTAAGTCCTATCTCTCAAGAAATACACTTGGAATGACTCAACTTTGGTATGATCAAAAATCAGGACAAATCAGTGAGTTTGACATCATACTGAACGATATTGACTTTGAATTCACAACTCACCCTGAAGACAGCTCTGGTTCAGGCAGCCCAAAGAATCACACCCACCCCAACAGGCCTTCCGTCTTCATTGAAAACGTCATGACTCACGAACTAGGCCATGCCTTAGGACTCTCACACTCTGCTGCCCTGCAATCGACCATGCTTTTTGCAGAATCTCCCGAACAAGCTCACCTGGGATGCGATGATCAGATTGGAATCCAAACCCTCACCACCAGGTACTCTGTCATTCCCCATCGAGGTAAGATCATAGGCAGAATTCGATCACCTTCAGGAGATCCAATCCTAGGAGCCCATGTCATAGCCATCTCTATCAATCGTGGTACACTTTTTTCAACAACTCTGAGCAACCCTGAAGGGCTATATGTACTTGAAAATCTCGAACCTGGCCCCTACACCATCCTCATTGAACCCTTCTTTGCAGGACCAAAAGTCCTTCCCGAATACTACGAGAAAAGCAATCCACTTGTTTGCCGCTCTCATTCCGAGGAATTACAGCCCTTTAATAGAACTTTTTTATTTAATCACAACTCAACTGAACTCAAGACCATAGAAGTCAAAGCAGAGTCACTCACGACCCTTGAAGACACTCAGGTTGAATGTCCAAAATCGATTAAAAGAACAAAAAACACTCATGAGCAAATTCTTTCAGCAACCTGGAGCTCAGTAGAGAGTCCATCCCATTTTGGACTGAGCTATCAAAACTCAAACACATCACTTCAAATGATCGATCTAGGAAAACTCTCTGGATCACTGAGAATTCACGGACTGAGCTACAGCTTGTATTCTCCAATTCGAATTCAACTCATGCTTTTTGATGAGAACAAGCAACTCATTCCAGCTCATCTCAAAGCTCCCATTGACTCTTCAGATTCCGGATTCACTAATTATGATATCGAACTTGAAGCCCATGATCTCCCTATAGGAAGATATTTCCTTGAAGTCCACCATGAAATACTTTCTATTCAAGACTATCCTGCAGGACTTATTTCTCTTGATTCAAGACCTTTTGTCGTTCTTTTAGGTACCCTCAATCGCCAGCCCCTTGAGCTAGAGGATATTTTACCTGATCACCCTCGATGCAAAAGTACTGAAAACTTTCCCCCTTATCACAGCCCTGCTCTCGCCAAAACAATGCCACCTCACTCACCTGCATTCTACACCTCTTACACTGAAGCAAGTCCTGGATGTACAAGAACTTTTTTACCACAAGACTCACCTTTTTCGCATTTCTTGCAAATGATTTTGAGCTGGATTTTTTATTTCATAGTAAATTATTTTATTCTTAAAATATTTAAATACTTGCTTACCACAAGACCAATCGATAAGCTTAAACTATGGGATTAAGCCTGAAAAAACATCAAGTTTTATCTCTCCTTCCTTTTTGTTTACTCTTTTTATCTCCCACCTCATCGCAAAGTAAAATCATACCAGAGAAAGTACACACCATTTTATCTGGCACATCAGAGAGCAACTCTCCATTCTGGCAAGAAGGCCTTTTTACAGGTGGCGATCGCTCCATGAACGAAACCGTCATCAAGAATATTCGCTATTCTGTTCATCCCCAACATGAACGCATGGTGATTGAACTCAACACCACACAAAATGGAGAAATTGCAGCAATCCCTAGACCTCCCTACTATCAATTTGTTCTTGATCCCAGACTGAGTCGCTTAACTTTGACATTCTGGGGAGATCCCAAGCTACATTTTGATCCAAAAAAACTACATCAATTGCTGCGCAAGAGTTCTTTAATTTCAAGCCTCAATTTACTGCCTAAGCTTGAGGATGAGCTCTGGTCATTTGGTTTGAGCATGAAGAATCGAGTTGAAATTAAGGTATTTGAACTTGATTCCCCTGTGAGAATCATCATAGATATCAGAGCTGTGAAAGGTTAGCTCAGAAAGAGGGCACAATGGGACTCATCTCACGAAAACTCTTTGCCTCTATGGGGGTAGCTTTAGTCGCCTATTATTGTGTAGGATGCTCAAGTTTTCCTGAGGTAAGAACACTAGCATACGCAAAACTCAAAGCAGAGGAAGTTTTTGAGTATGATTTTCCTGTCGTATGGAAAGCCATTGAGGCTTCCATCAGGTCATACTCTGTACTAGAGAGAACTCCTGCCGAGATTAGCCCCGTCGAACTGAAGCAGCTGAATCAGAGAACTCTAAAAACGGATTGGATTTACTCCCAATCAAGAAATAAATATCAAGAATACGTCATCAACGGAATTCCAAAGAAGACTTATCTACAGTCTCGTCATCGCTTCACAATTCTAGCCCATAAAACCCTGGGGGGAGTTCGTGTCTCCATTCGCCTGGATGAAGAAGTGCAAAAGCTAAAATATGACGGCACAACCAGCGACTACTCCCCTGCTGGCGAGGTAGATACTTCAAGATCCAGTGAACTCCTCAATAAGATTAAGTTCAGTTTACTCTCGATCTCAAATCAGTAATTTGAACCCTCTCGACCTAGCACGAGCTCAACTCATGAGCTCCAAGTCAGCTGAGAGCCAAGCGACCCATCTCAAGGTCGACCTTCCAAATCAACAAACTAATGACTCAACTTGCTCAATTGACTTTTAGATCTCTGAAAATGAGGTGCATTTGAATCTAAGAATCTCAAATATTGACTTGCCAAGTTCTGATCCATCCCCATTTTTTAATCTATGAAAGACGACGCGCAAAAAAAAGAAGAGCAAGCAACCCCTTCCACTTTGGGCAATCTCATTTTGCCTGACCAAATCCTTCCACCAAATCTATTTATTCTTCCCATTAATGCTCCTATTGTTTTTCCTACTCTTCTAGCGCCTATTCTCATTACACACCCCCGTTTTATTGGGATGATTGAAGAAGCATTAAATCGCCAGCGCATGATAGGCCTACTACTCACCCGCTCAGGAGAGGTTAAGGAGGATATTAAGCCAGAAGAGCTCTACGAAGTAGGGGTGGTTGTCAAGATTATCAAACGACTCAAGATGCCTGATGGATCGATCAACCTTCTTGTCCACAGCATGAAAAGGTTTAGAAGTAAGCGCGTTTTATCCGATCACCCCTATATTGTTGTTGAAACTGAATATCTCGAGGATATCGCAGATAAGTCCATGGAAATGGATGCACTCACTCGATCTGTGATCAGTCACGTAAAAAAACTTTCCGAGGTCAACCCATTCTTTCCAGAAGAAATGCGTCTTGCCATGATCAATGCGCCAGGACCAGGGACTGTAGCCGATTTAGTCGCTTTTGCCTTAAGCCTGAACAAAAATGATGCCCAGGACTATCTAGAAACGCTAGCTGTTCAGACTCGATTTGAAAAACTCCTCGTTCATTTACGGAGAGAACAGGATGTAGCTAATCTTCAGAAAAAGATTAACGATGAAGTAAACACCAAACTCAATAAGATGCAAAGAGAGTTCTTCCTCAGAGAACAACTCAAATCTATTAAAAGAGAACTTGAATCGGGCGGCGAAGGAAAAGACAAACCCTTCAAGAATTTTCGGGATAGAATTGAAGCTGCAGGAATGCCTGAGGATGTTAAAAAAACTGCTCTTGAAGAACTAGAAAAATTTGAGTCCATTTCTGAAAACTCCCCTGAGTATAATATAAGCAGAAACTACCTTGAGCTGATTTGCTCACTTCCTTGGAGTAAGGAATCAAAAGACAACCTTGATTTAGAGCACGCAGAGGATGTTTTAAATACTGAACATTATGGCCTGGATAAAGTGAAGGAGCGTATCATTGAGTTTTTAGCCGTGAGAAGACTCAAGTCAGATCCTAAAGGCTCAATCATTTGTTTAGTAGGACCTCCTGGCGTAGGAAAAACATCGATTGGAAAATCCATAGCAAAAACTCTAGGAAGGTCTTTCTTTAGATTCTCACTAGGAGGCATGCGTGATGAAGCTGAAATTAAGGGTCATCGCCGTACTTACATTGGAGCGATGCCTGGTAAAGTTCTCCAAGGACTGAAGCGTGCAGGCACAAAAAATGCTGTTCTCATGCTTGATGAAATTGATAAATTAGGCCAGAGCTTTCAAGGAGATCCTGCAAGCGCTCTTCTAGAAGTTCTGGATCCAGAGCAGAATGAATCTTTTCTCGATCATTACCTAGATCTCCCGTTTGACTTATCTAGAGTTTTATTCATTACCACAGCCAACTCAACTTCAACTATTCCAGGCCCACTCCTCGATCGTATGGAAGTAATTGAACTTCCTGGATACACGCTTGAGGAAAAGGAAGATATTGCAGTCAAATACGTTATTCCAAAAGAGCTGCAAGCAAACGGTCTTTTACCCAGCCAGCTTAAAATCGAGAGAGCTGCCCTGAGAAAAATGATGACTGATTATGCAAGAGAGCCTGGATTGAGATCCCTTCAAAAACTTGTAAATCGAATTGCCAGAAAAGCTGCAGCAAAGATTGTCAAAGAAAACCCCACTCACAACATGAGCTCAGCGAAAAGACCGACTAGGCGCCCACCTTTGAGCATTCGAGAGGAAGATTTAACTCAATGGATCGGCCCAAAGAAATTCTACAATGAACTTGCCGAAAGAATTGTATCTCCTGGAGTTGTGGTCGGTTTAGCGTGGACTGCCATGGGTGGCGATATTCTTTTTATTGAAGCTGCTGACTTTCCAGGTACGGGAGCACTTAAACTGACCGGACAAATGGGCGAGGTCATGACAGAGAGTGCTGCTATTGCATGGAGCTATGTGAAGAAAAAAGCTGCAGCATCTGAAAAACTCAAAAAGAATTACTTTAAAACAAAGGATTTTCATCTTCATATTCCAGCAGGTGCAATCCCAAAAGATGGGCCATCTGCTGGAATCACTATGGCCACTGCACTGTACTCACTCATCACAGGAAGAAAGTTCAAGCACAAACTTGCCATGACCGGAGAGCTTTCTCTTGTAGGAAAGGTCCTTCCTGTGGGAGGAATTAAGGAAAAAATTCTAGCTGCAAAAAGAGCTGGAATTCATACTATTATTCTTCCAAAACTAAATGAAAAGGACATTTCAGAGGTTCCTGAGTATGCACTTAAGGGACTCACGCTTCATTTCGTAAGTCATATCGAAGAAGTATTTTCTCTCGCACTTATGGAGCAAAAATTACAAGATGGCTTGAACGACAAGAAGACCTCACTTGTTAAGCCTTCTCAAAAGCAGGATCGAGTCGTAAGTAAGAAACTCACACCTACCAAAAAGGTGCTAAAAAGAGGAGTTAAGGTACCTGCACGTACTGCTCGAGGAGTCGTCTCTATTTAAAATGGTTTCGAGATGGATTTGAAGAAACTCTCAAGAGATCATTGCGAGTGGGTTCTCTATTCTGGTCCTGATCTGAATCACAAAAAGAATAGCTGAGAGTGGAGTTATAATCCTCCACCTCCTTTTTTAAGGACTCTCACTCACACAATGAGATTACAAGCACTTTCGCTTTAATTTTTGACATGATCAGAAGATCAGGGATATTTCATTATCTCGAATAGATGATCCATTAATTCTCAGGCAAAAGCTGCCTTATCCTCGCTCACCTCATTTCAACCTGATCAAAGGGCTCAGATTTCACCCATAAACTCCAATCAGGTTGCCACTGATCTGAGCTTTTTCATTAAGAAATACTGTCAGCTTCATCAGGACGAATTGATGCACACTGCATTGATAAGGAGAAATTCCTGTATTCAATGTTAAGTTCTATAGAATCTATTTTCGTATTTTTCTAATTTTATAATTTTTTCGGAATCATTTCCTGACTTTATCTATCAGACGATTGATTTTTTATCACACGGGTTCGTATAATATTATTCGACAATTACTACAATAAAAAGTAATAAACGAATCAGCATGCTTGGTGTGAGTTTTTGGGGGATAGATTGACCATGAGTGATTTTGGATGGATTAAGCTATCTGAGAGTAATTCTAAAACCTCTTCACAGCTCAAGCAAGTTCCGCACCTGCCGTTAATACACAGGGACTTGAGTTGGCTACACTTCAATGAGAGAGTACTTGCCGAGGCAAAACTCAGAACCAATCCCATTCTAGAGCGTTTAAAATTTCTCTCCATATCATCATCTAACCTAGATGAATTTTTTGTGATTAGGTTCCCATCTCTGCTGAAATCAATTCAAGATAGCACACACGCGGAAAAAACTCGAGCCCTCAATTTATTAAGAATTAAGACAAGCATCTTAACCTCAGTTCAAGGTTTTACCAAAAAACAATCTGAGATCTTAAGCGATCTGCAATCTCAACTCAGATCTCATCAAATCTACCTCGGGCTGGAGTTCCCTGCAGATAGCGTGGGAGCACAGATTCAGAGACGTATTTTTCTGGATGAGATCTTACCCCTTCTACCCAAGCCTGAGCCGTTCAACCCCGCCTACATCGGCTCCCTTGAATCTCTACAAATGGCTGTTGTAATCCAAGAAGGGTTTTGGATGAGAATTCCCACTCATCTGCCACCGATTTTTTGTAGATGGAACGAAATCACTCAAGAGCTCTATTGTTTCTTTCTCGATCAGTTACTGATGAAGTACATGGGAGATCTCTTTGGAGTTGAATCCACTGCATTTATGCTCCGGATCACTCGAGACGGAGATTTCTCAGTTCAATATGGAAACGATGACACCGAGTCCATTCCTGATCATATACGATTAGGCCTTGGTAAAAGGGAGCATGGCAAGCCCTCAAGGCTTCAGATCTTGGGTCGGCCCTCAAAAAAGATGCTTCAGGAGTTTTTAAAAAGCCTTAACCTATCCTCACATCAGGTTCTTGAGACACCCAGTACTCTCTGCCTTCATGGCCTCTGTGATATTTCAAGGAACTTACCCTCCACTGTGAGCTATAATACTCAGCTGAGCCACCTCCCTCTTAAAAGCATGATTCCTCATGCCTTCAGAAGACCTGAGCAAATTTTTGAAATTCTGGACCGAGAGGACCTCCTCCTCCATCACCCTTACGACTCGTTTGAGTGCTACATTCAATGGCTTAAAGCTGCCTGTGAAGATCCTCAAGTCATACAGATTGAACAAACAGTCTACCGAACCGATGCCATCTCGCCCATTATGGATGCGCTTAAGGTTGCAGCTCAATCAAAGACGATAAAAGTGATCATTGAACTCCGAGCACGTTTTGATGAGCTCAATAACCTCAGACTCGCAGATGAACTCAAGAGGGCGGGAGTTCATGTCAGCTTTGGCTCAAATCGACTCAAATTGCATGGTAAAGTAACGCTCATCACACGTCAGAAAGCAGATGGAAGCACTCAGAGGTATGCTCATCTTTCCACAGGAAACTATAAGGCTGCCACTGCACGTCTGTACACAGATCTAGCCATCTTAACTTCTCATCCTGACATCTGTGCAGATGTCAGGCATTTCTTTGATCGAATTTGGGGAGGACAAATCCCGCAGGACTTTAAGCAATTAGTGCCGGCACCGGCAAAGCTGCACCGCAGACTCCTTGCTCACATTGAGCATGAGATTCAAACTGCTCTTAAGGGTCGTCCCGCCAGAATATTTGCTAAGGTTAACGCACTCGTGGATGACACAGTCATTCAACATCTCTATAGAGCTTCGCAGGCAGGAGTTCAAATTGACCTCATCGTCAGAGGTGCATGTTCGCTCGTCCCTGGCGTGCGAGGATTGAGCGAGAACATTAGAGTCATCAGCATAGTAGATCGATTTCTAGAGCACAGTAGAATCTATTACTTCGGTGATGCTCAGGTGATCTATTTATCGAGCGCAGATTGGATGCCCAGAAACTTCTTCTCTCGTCTTGAGATTGCCTTTCCTGTCCTAGACCCAGCACTTTACCGATACATTGAGCAAGTCGTGATTCCAATTTCCCTAGGAGATACAGCAAAAGCAAGGTTCTTATCAGCAGATGGGAAGTGGAAGCGCCAACGACCAGAATCTTTTGGGAATGAAAAAAAACCATTGAGATCTCAGTTCATTTTTGAGGAACTTGCCTTAAGGGAATACAAAGGTACACCACTTTGGAAGAAAGGAATCCGGCATGAGCAACATCAAGGGCAAGAAACTCATCTTCATCAGACACGCTCACCGTGATGTGTTTGATCGAAGCTCTGATAACGGCTTAAGTGAGAAGGGAAATCGACAGAGCCTACTCATCAAAGAGCAGCTTTCTTTAAAATACAGCCTTAATCAATGTGTCATTTATTCAAGCCCAAAACTGCGTTGCATACAGACGCTCACCCCTCTTGCAGATAGTCTAAATAAAGAAATTCATATTCATAAACTTTTGGATGAAAAACAGTCTTTTGAATCAGAGCCTGAGTTTAAAAAAAGGATTCAAACATTCCTAGATGAATGGAAAAAAAGTAACAATGCTCTTACCCTAGCTTGTTCACACGGTGACTGGCTTCCTTTTGCTGTATTTCAGCTCACATCAACTTATGCAGATTTTGAAAAGGGAGAGTGGGTAGAAATTATTTTTGATCAGACACAATCTCTGCTACGCTTTAGAGACTAACTCAAAAGAGAGCGATACTGTGAGAATAGGCATCATTGATTTAGGCACCAACTCTGTCAGATTTGATATCCATGCGTTTCACCCAGGTAAGCCACCTGTGCTACTTCATCGAGAAAAACTCATGATTCGACTGGGTCAAAAACTCTTTCTCAATCAAAAACTTGATCCAGGAGCTACAAAACGTGCCATAGAGGCTTTCAAAAGCTTTAAGCACCTATCTCATCACTTCAGAGTCCAAAAAATTGTCGCATTTGGGACGAGCGCACTCAGAGAGGCTTCAGATTCTGAGAGCTTGATTCAAGGGATTCTCAAAAAAACAGGGATTGATATTCGAGTCATTTCAGGAGAGGAGGAAGCTCAACTCATCGCCCTAGGTGTATTGACTCACGAGAAGAATCTTGAGGGCAAGTATGCTCTTGTAGATATTGGAGGAGGGAGTACAGAGATCAGTATATGTAGGAACAGGAATGTCTTATTTGCTCATAGTTTTCCTCTGGGCACAGCTCGTCTACAACAGCTTTTTCTATCCGATTACGCTTCTCTCAATACCAAGACTAAAGGCTTAAAAAACATTACTGATCTAAGACACTACATACAGAGTGTGATCCTTCCGCGAAAAATCTCTGAAAAATGGCCACAACCCCAGTACATTATCGGCTCAAGTGGCACTATCCGTGTGGTTGAGAAAATATTAAAAAAGCACCACAATCAGGATGGCGTTGCACGCAAGGATCTGAGGAAACTTGTTGAGATGATGTCCAAAATGAACCGTGCTGAACTTCTAAAAGTTCCGGGCATGGAACCCAAGCGTGTAGACATGATCCTGGCTGGAGCGATCTTAATTGAAGAGTGCATGGATGCCTTGGGAGTGGAGCAAATTCGAACCACTCACTTTTCACTCCGAGATGGCATTTTGGATCGTGAACTGGAACGGCTTTCCAGCTCTAGCTCTCTTGAAGGACAATTTGATTTGGATGAAATCCTTCAAAAATCAAAATCCATGGGATTACCCGAAAAAATCCAACGATCTAAGATGGAAGCTGCTCAAAAACTATTTCGAGAAACTCAGCACATTCATCGTTTAAAGCTCAGTTGGGAGAAATACCTTCTTGCCGCTCTTATTCTCCAGGATACTGGAAAAGTCATAAACCCAAATCACTATGAGACTCATACAGCCTACATTATTCAAAGCGCAGATTTTCTCGGAATGGAAAAATGGGAGAGCGAATTTATCTCTGAACTCTGCCTCAAGTATAATACCTCAAAGCTATCCAAAAAAGATCTAGACTTTATCACTAGCAAATCAGCAAGAGATGCTTTTTTAAAGCTTCTGGCTCTACACAGAATTATCTTAGCTCTGCACGAGGAGCAGACACAAGCTTGCATCATCGATCAAGTCTTGATCTCACGTACTCAACTCAAGATTCAACTCAAGGGAAGCTCGCACTCTGAACTCAGATCCATCCGAGTTGAGAGAAGAAAAGAGCTCTTGGAGCTGCTCTTTAAAAAGCAACTCATCTTAGAGTAATGTGACTACTCCCACCGCCAAGCCTTAAAAGGCTATGGCGAGGGCTTCTAGGGGCTTAGACCCCAAAGACTCTAATCCAAGTCTTCTGATGTTGTTAGCAGCATTTTTATCTACATTTTCATTGTGCCCGCATTGTAGACACAGAAAATCTGCCTGAGTTTGACGATTGTCCTCATGCGTATAGCCGCATTCGCAACAGCGCCGGGACGTATTCTTGGGACCCACTAGGATCAGGTGCGAGCCGTACCATTTGGTTTTGTACTCCATCATGATCCGAAAGTTGCCCCACCCTTGCCTGAGAATCGCCCGATTGAGGCCGCTCTTTTGGGCAACGTTTTTGCCTGGATCTTCTTTGGTCCCACTTGCGGACTTAGACATGTTCTTCACTCGTAAATCTTCCATGGCGATCACTCCGTGGTTTTTGGATAGTTCGCATGAAGTTTGATGAAGAAAATCTTTTCTTATTCTTGTGATTCTGGAATGGAGCTTAGACACGATTCGCCCAAAGTACTTCCATCGATCCGAAAACTTCTCTGCCTTCGCCTTTCTTTTCTGAAGTGTTGCAATGCGGTTTTCAATTCGTTTGATCTGCTGTGTTGGCAAGCAATGATCTTTATTGTCGCCACTTATTGCTATTGTCTTTGCCACTCCAAGATCAATTCCAACTGTCTCTTGAGATGTATTTGCATGCTGAATAGGAGTTTCCTCGACTAAAACGCTGATCTGCCATCCTTCACCATGAGAATATGACACTGTCGCACTTTTGATCTTGCCTGCGAATTTTCGATGATGAACGAACTCTACTTCTCCAAGCTTTGGAAGAGCGATCTTGCTGACTTTCTTGGTTTTCTTTTGGATCTTCAGCACACTACCTTGAGGAAAATAAATCGAGTCATGAACCCCTTTCTTCTTGGGCTGAGGATATTTTCCTGTACCCCCAAAAGAAATTCTTGAAAGCGTTATCGAGATGCCTGAGAGCCATCTGAAGACTCTGAGAGGGAACTTCCTTGAGCCAACTCAACTCAGGGTCACGTTTAACCTCTGGAAGTGCATCTCGCTGGTCAAAATATGAAACCGACTTCTGCCCCTGCTGATAGTTCATCGATCGATGAGTAAGGCCACAGTTGTATACAAAACGACATGAGCCCATCCAGCGCTGAAGTACTCTCTTCTGCAGAGTAGTAGGTCTGAGTCGATATTGATATCCCCTGAGCAACATTGACAACACCATCCCCCATGAATTAGTTAGTGTCACTGACCAAACCTAAACTCAAAAGCCATTTCCACTGTGTCTATAACCTAACATATCACTTGGTGTTAGTGACCAAATATAGACGCAAGTGCTTCAACCCTCAAATCCTGGCCTTCCTCAAAGAAACAAGTGAGGAGCTCTGCCAAAAATGGGATTGCTCTCTCGTAGAATTCAGAGGAGAGGATGACCATATTCATATGCTCATCTCATGTCACCCCAGCATGCAGATGAGTAGATTCGTCAATAATCTAAAAACAGTAACGAGCAGACTGACCCGGAAGAGGTTTGAGGCGCACCTCAAGAGGTTCTATTGGAAACCTGTGCTATGGACAAGAGCCTACTGACAACAGGTGGCGCCACTATCGAGGTCATCAAGAAATACATAGAAAATCAGGGGAGGCACTCATCCCCCTCCTGATTCTAACGAATCTAGGAGGTGGAATTCTGCCGAAGATTTTTAAATAGATCTCAGACGTCTTAATGCTTCAGGAGAAGCCTTAGTTAGCCATAGGAGGAAGTTCGTTATCCAGATCTTCCTGGGTACGAACTTGAGGAATAACACGACCTGCTGCGATTTCCCGCAAAGCCGTCACAATCACACGGTTTTTGCTCTTCACTAAAGGATCTGCGCCCTTATAAAGCTGACGAGCACGCTTCGTAGCCAAATGTACTAACTCATACATATTGGTAACATTGTCTAAACAATCTTCGATTGTTACTCGTGCCATATTTACTCCTTTAATACTTAAGCAAACTAATCCTCTAATTACCTGAATTCTCAATCTGAGTCAAGGGCAACTCTCGGGGAATCTAAATACATGCTATCCAATTCGGACTGATAACGCTTGTTAATCACGTTACGCTTCACCTTCAAGGAAGGGGTTAACTCCCCTGTCTCGACCGTAAAGTCCAGGGGCAAAATCATAAACTTCTTCACGGTCTCATAACTTGCTAAATGATGATTCACCTCATCAACAATATCCTGAACGAGATGAATAACTTTAGGGTGCTTGATGAGCTGCGCATACTCACTGAAAAGAATCTGGTGCTGATTGGCGTACTGGATCACCTGATCGCGATCAAGAACAACTAAAGCAGTCAGGTAATTTCTACGGTCCCCATGTACTACGAATTGGCTAATCAGCTTGTGAGTCTTCGCCAAGTTTTCAATCTTTTGAGGAGCAATATTCTTACCCCCACTCGTCACGATTAAATCCTTCTTGCGATCTGTAATCTGCAAAAAGCCTCTAGAATCGATCTGACCAATATCGCCCGTATAAAACCAACCCTTTTGTAAGGCTTTTGCAGTCTCAGCCTCCATCTTGTAGTAGCCTTGAAATACTTTCCTGGACTTAATCAAGATCTCACCATCTTCTGCGATCTTAATACTCACCTCAGGAAAAGGCTTCCCTACAAACCCAAACCTCACATCTTCAGGGGTATTCACTGAAACTGGCGCACAAGTCTCCGTCAAACCATAGCCTTCTAGAATCTTGATTCCTGTAATTTGAAAAAACTCTCCAATTTCACGTGGCAGTGGAGCCCCTCCACAAACAGCAAATTTGAGTCGCCCACCAAATCTCTCTAAAACTTTCTTAAAAACAACACGCTTTGCGGCCTCATACTCCAGAGTGTGAATTAGAGATGGGTTTTGATTCTTCCACAATGCTCCATAATATTTCTTGCCTGCATCTAACCCTAAGTAAAATAATCTCTTCTTTAAGGCAGGCCCATTATCAATGGTGACTTGAAGCTTAGCGTAAGCCTTTTCAAAAATTCTAGGCACTGAAAAAAGCAAAGTAGGCGATACCTCTCCAATATTGGTCATCAATTGATCAATATTTTCAGCAAACGCTTGTTTCCATCCAAACGCGTAAACTGCCATTGCCTCAACCTTACCAAAAATATGAGAGATCGGCAGAAACGAAACTAAAACTTCCTTCTCAGACTGCAAATGAAGACCGAGCGTAGAAACACAATCTTCAAGCACACTCATCAAGCTATCGTGAGTGAGCATCACTCCTTTAGGCAATCCTGTAGTTCCAGAAGTATAACAAATGGTGAATAAATCCTGTGACTGCGCCGCTAAAAGATTTTGATCAAATCTTTGAGGGTTCTTAGACTCTTCTCGCTTTCCCAACTCTTTTAATGCCTGAAGCGTAAGAATATTCTCAATCTGCTCAGGGTACTTTTTTCCCAAACTCATTGCTGAAGGCTCAAAGACAACCCATTTCTTCAGGGCAGGGAATGAACTAGGATCTTGCTTTCGAAGCTGTAAAAACTTTTCAAGCTGTTTAGCATCCTCGACAAATGCAATTTTTGCTTCTGAATGATCCGAAATATACTTTACATCTTCAGGAACATTAGAAGCATAGATCGGCACTGTAACTGCCTGGGCCCCAAGAATTGCCATATCCGATAAGGACCATTCATAACGAGTATTGGAGACGATGACGGCCCGGTCCTTAGCTTGAAGTCCAAGACTCATCAACCCATAAGAAACCCACTTACATTCCTGATAGAACTGCTTAAAAGTGACAGTCTTCCATTCCCCAATACGCCCCATGTCTTCATGAGTTGGCTTGAACTGAAACCCCACAACATCAGGAGTTTGCTTTACACGCTCAAGAAAGGTTTCTGTAATCGTCTTTTTTGTAATGAATGGCATATCACCCTGAAGTATAACTTACCTCTCAAAGATAAAGCAAGCTTAAGACTTAAAGGACTCATCTTCTCTTCTTTTCCATAAAAAGTAAAAATTTATCCAAGAAATAAAAAAAACATGAGCAGACTTAATAGAGATGGAAATTCAGTGCTGCACTAATAATAATTTAAGAATAAAATAATGAGTTTAAAGTTTTCGTCATATCAAACTCAAGACGTTTGAGCTTCGCTCATGAATCGTGAGAACTTCGAGAGCGCTTCATAGCTTGGGCTACTTCACGATCTGCTGACTTTTGCTTGAGCGTATCGCGCTTATCGTACTTTTTCTTTCCCTTCCCCACCCCTAATTCAATCTTTGCTCGGCCTTTTTTGAAATACATCCGCAAGGGAACAATGCTCATTCCTTTTTGAACCATTGCTCCATAAAGCTTTTCAAGTTGATGTGCATGAAGAAGGACTTTTCTTCGGCGCAAAGCCTCATGATTCCAAATATTACCATGAGAGTAAGGGCCAATGTGAGCGTTCACCAACCAACCCTCAAATCGATCTCTCTTAGATTCAATCTCAACAAATGCATCTTTGAGATTAGGAGCTTGACCCCTTAGGCTTTTTACTTCTGTTCCGGTGAGCACTAAACCTGCCTCAACCACTTCCTCAATGAAATAATTTGAGCGTGCTGATGGGTTAGATGCAATGAGTTTTTCACCCGAATGATTCTGATTTCTTTGATGACTCATCCCACACTCCTTGATGAATGAGAATCAGACGCTTGAGCAATTCCCAGTGATAAGAGAGTTTTAAAGGCCTCTTCTACACTCATATGTGCATCCCTCACCTCATCTTCAGGAACTACGAGATAAAATCCTGAAGTTGGATTAGGAGTTGTAGGTACATACACACTGAGAAACTTTCTCGATATATTTTCAGGAGCTTGCGCAAAACCAGTGACAAACCCTAATGTCCAAACCCCTGTCTTAGGAAACTCCAGATAAACCACTCTTCGAAATTGAGAGCCCCCACCAGCAGCAACTGCTCTTAAAAGCTGATCTAATGCACTATACACACTTCGAATCACTGGAATTCTCTGAATTAAGCTTCCAATCACTTCTAAAATCTTCTCACCCAGATAATGCTTAGAAGCCCAACCTAAAAAGGCCACGCCCATCGCAAAAATTAAAATAAGAAGTGCAGTGGAGGAAAGATTAATAAAAAATGCAGCACTCGTATCACCTAGGTAGTGCTCAGGCTTCCATGCCTCAGGTACAAACTCGTGCATCTGCCAGATCACTTGAAAGACTGCAAAAAGCAGCCATCCAATCACACTGAGCGGCAATATCACCAAAAGACCAGCAAAAAAATGTCTTCGAACAAAGTTAAAATTACGCATAATTTAAAACAGGAGGGACAATGTTACCGCACCTCCGTATAATTTTCCACCTGAGTCATAGCCAGGATATCCAATCTTCTGATCGTTGGATACACCTGCTTCATTAGTTCCGGGTGTCTTGATCACATGGTCCTTTTTCAAGAGATGGTAAGTAAGAGCCACATCTACTCGGGCAGGGAAGTCGTAGGAGAGAAACCTCTTAAACTCAAAACCCATGCCTAAATTCAGCTGGTGCTTTGAGGGATCAAGATAGTTGCCTGCACCGGTAGGTAAGTCTCTTAAAATCGAAGGTCGATAGGCATAACCTAAGCGAAGAGCCACTCCCTCAGAAAGCTCTTTTTCCACGCCAAGCCTAGGCACTAAAATGTTTCTATAACTCTGGTCAGGATTGGCGCCAGGATTGATTTTTAACCCCCCCCCTGGACAATCTGCAGGATTCGAGGAAGTACATCGTGATGTCTGAGCTTGAGAGATGATCAATGCGGGGGTTTTGTACTGTGACCAAACCTGGTAATCCACCTGTCCCATCATCTTTAACCCTGACGAAGGAGAAACCATCCCCCCTAATTCGAATGATAAGGGATCGTAAAAAAGTGTGGATTTTGAGTCAAAATTAAAATCCACAGCGGCAAAACTTCCGAACACTCGTGCACCTGAAGAAAACTTCAAGATATTCTCAGAACTCATCGGTGCCCGAACCACTGCACCTAATGAATAACTCTGATGTTCTCGCTGCTCCTCATGAGGTGAAAAATAAATGCCAACGTAGGGAGCAAGCTTAGGCTTCATACTTGCCGTAAACCTCATCGTTGATACCGTATTGTTTTGAGTGGTAATAAATAACGTGCCGTTACCAGTGAGATCAAACCCGGAGTGAAACCCCAGACCAAAGGCTAATCCATTTGAAAATCGAGCTCCCAAGCCTACATCAACTTGAGGTCTCTGAGTTCTTGAACGATAAAGGACGTACTCAGGTTCAAAGTTATGACCAGTATCCATATAGGCAAGCTGCTCAATTGGAAAAAAAGTCACTACACCCACAGAGAGATGATAAAATTCTGGCGCTAGTTGATAGGTGAACCCAAGAGTTTGACCAAATGTATTTCGATAGGAAGATGTATCTCCATCTCCTAATAGCGAGGTTTGAGGTTGAGCAGATGTTGGGTGATAGGCCTCATCCGCTATGTATCCATTTTGAAGAAGGATATTCTGAATCGAGAGGAATTGAGGATGAATAAAAACCAATCCCCAACTCAACACCAGTCTTCTACCCTGACCTGAGTCAGTCGTGGACTCTGATAAAGCGGCTGGGTTGTGATACCCGGCAAAACCTTGAGTATTCCAACCTACTCCAGCCCCTCCAAGCGACATGACTTGAGCTCCAAACCCAAAGTCCTGTCCTACGTTTGCATGGGCCTTGAAATGACCCAAAAATCCTTGTAACAAAAGTAAAACAGTTAAACCAAAGAGAAAACTCTTCATCGCAAACTGACTCCCCTCGTAGGGCGAGTTCTATCAGCCGTTTTTCAGAAGGTCCATTGAGTTTTGAAAAAGCTTCTCCCACTGAGGCCAATCTAAAGCCTCAGCTCTGAGTGTAGGATCAACACCAGAAGCTTTCAGAACTTCCGGCCACGGAAAAGTTGACCTAAGCATTTTTCTTCGATGAGCAAAACAAGCTTTCAGTAAGCTCTCCCATTTTTTCTCATGCACAGGGCTCTCAAATACAGCGATGTGAGGCAGAGCTCTACGCGTGAGAATCACCACCTCCGAATCCACTTGAGGAGGAGGAGAAAAAGCCTTGGGTGGGACATGCCTGAGTGAGGTTACATCCCAGACATTTTGAATCCAGACGGATAAACTTCCGCGCCCACTCTCACTGGGACCAGCCATCAAACGCTTTGCCACCTCAGCTTGAAACATGAGTACCATCACGGGTATGTGAACAAACTCTCGAGCGAGTCGGACCAGAATTGCTGTTCCTGCTGAGTAGGGAAGATTTGAGACCACAGCCAATGGTTTTTGCCGCATCCACTTTTCCTGAGCGACTTCAAGAAAATCTCCTAATTCAAGTCTTGTCGATGACCCTCTCAGTTTTTCTATCCAAAACTGAGCAATTCGAGGGTCACGCTCAACAATACAAAACTGATCTGAAAGTGAAGTTCCTTGAATTCTCTCAAGCAATGGCTCAGTAATCGCTCCCTGCCCAGGCCCAATCTCTAACAAAGCTTTGCATTGATGCTTGAGTGCTTGATCCACTGCAGTTTGAGCAATTTCGTGCGAAATACTCTGATCCTTCAAAAAATGTTGTCCAAAGGCACGACGCCTTCCTTGAGTAGCCATTTGAGGTCATCTCCTTTTAGATCTCTGGGTTAGCAATAGCATTGAGCGTGAGATATTGAGACTGGTTTAGAAAATGCCCTTGCCTAAACCTGAAAGCCCCAGCTCCTGCAATCATGGCAGCATTATCAGTACAATAGGCAAGATGAGGAAAAATAGGAGGCTGAGCAAGACCTTGAATTTTCCATTCATTTTTCAGCCGACTTCTCAATCGCGAGTTTGCAGCCACCCCTCCGACAATAGCCAAGGAGCGACACCCTCGATCTTTAACAGCAAGAAAAATCTTATTCAGCAATGCATCTACAATAGCCTCTTGAATGGAGGCGCAAAGATCGGGCAATTTTTCATCCAGAGTACCCTCTTTTCTGAGTTTTTCTGCAAGGAGGGATACTGCCGTTTTCAAACCACTGAATGAATAATCATAAGTTGCTTTTTGAGGAAGGGCTCGAGGCAATGAGAATGAAGAGGATTGAGCCTTCTGAGCCATTCGATCAATCCAAACCCCTCCTGGATAGGGAAACCCTAAAATTTTTGCCGTTTTATCAAAAGCCTCCCCCGCTGCATCATCTCGAGATCGACCAATCAGACTCTTTTTCAAAAAGTCCAAAGACCAACCCTCTGGCAAGCTCTGTACTTCGTACAAATTAGTATGCCCACCTGAGACGATCGCAAGGAGCATAGGAAACTCAAACTGAGGAGCATCTCCCTGATCTTTATTCTCTGTTAAAAAAATGCTGCTTGCGTGCCCCTCCAAATGATGAACGGGCACCAAAGGTTTTGAATAAGCATAAGCTAGAGCTTTTGCTGCGCTCACACCGACTAAGAGGGCTCCTACGAGTCCGGGCCGATTCGTGACCGCAATGGCCTCAAGATCAGCTGGGTTCACTCCTGCCTTTGAAATAGCCTGATCGATCATTTCATTGATAGTCTCAAGGTGATTTCTCGAGGCTATTTCTGGAACCACTCCCCCGTAAGGCTGGTGAATTTTGATTTGTGAAAAAGTTGCCACACTAAGAACTCGAATACGAGAGGAAGATTCGTACTCCACTACTGATGCGCTACACTCATCACACGATGTTTCTATTCCTAAAATCATGAACTTAGTTCTACTTCCACTCTACTTAAGTTTTTTTTTTGCCTTTACCGATTGCTGAGACTTAGGGAATTTCTCGACGAGCTCTTGATAAAATCCCTTTGCATCTTCCTTCATTCCTAGAGCATCAAAAGAAAGAGCTATCTTGTACAAAGCTTCAGGCATATAAGCTGACTTGGGGTACTTTTCAGGAAACTTTGAGTACTCAACGACTGCTTTTTTATACTCTTTCAATCGATACAAACACTCACCCTTTAAAAACAAAGCATCTTGCTGCTTCCTGATTTTAGGTACTTTCAAGTAGAGAGTAAATTTCTCTTCAGCTTCTTGATAATTCCCATCATCAAATAAATCTTTAGCTTGTTGAAATATTTCCTCAGGCTTCTTCACTTCGTTAGATGCAGCAGAAGTCATGTGAGCTTCGGCCTTCGGCATACTCTCTAATTGCTTTTCCAACTGGGCAATACGTTCCTCAAGACGTCCTAAACTCTCAGTAAGCCCTATAGAAGCGTCAGGGAGCTTTTGAGTGCTTCTTGCTTTCTCTGCTCTTTCCAAATCCTCAACTCGTCCAGCCAAGCGAGTTAACTCATCTTTTAGCTCTTCAAAAACATATCCGCCCTCTGGTGCAACCTCTTCAATCGCTTGAGCAGGTACTGGTTTATACTCTTCAGCGTTTTCAGTATAGATGGGCTTATCCTCTTTCATCTGAGCGCGAGTCCTCAGACATCCAGCTTGCATAAGGACTAGAACCAAAAACCCTGATAGAGCAAATCTCGATTTGAAGGTCATTTGACGTATTTCCCTGACTTAAAAAATAAATATCACTAACCTCCAGGTTCTACCATCGCAACAAGTTCGCTGTCTAGGCTCAATCGAGCACATCCAAGCGAACACCCCAAAGAGAAAAGAACTCAACCTATTCATTTTACTGGGAGGATTGATCAGGAGGAGGAGGAGGCTGAAGCGTCGTAGTCAGGGGATCTGGCCCTGAAGAATCATGCCGGGTGGCTCCATTACGCATTGCTTCAAACTCGGCTCTCTCAGCATATTTTCTTGAGTACTGCGCATAGGTCTCAGCTAAATCAAAGTTCTTGTATCGGTACTCTTTTTTTGCTCGATCAAGCCACTCAATAGCTTGAAGAAAAAATACTGGAGAATGTACGTCTGCTTGAACTTCGCGAGCGGCTCGAATAGCTGCAGCCGTATTAGCCATTTCTTGAGCAGGGCGAGTAGCCATCAAAGAGCAGCTAGAAAAAGTTATACCTAAGACTAAACCTAAGAGGGTAACCCAAAACAAAGAGGGCATATGCAAGAGATCCTTTTGTATAGATTCTCTTCCGTATGCCCTCAAATTAGCAACTTGATTTTTTTAGGATTACTTGGAAGTAATCACAAAATTTGAACGTCGATTCTTTGCATATGCCTCTTCAGAGGTCCCTAGATCCATAGGCTTTTCCTTACCTAAACTGATCACAGTCATTCTGGATGCGGCAACACCGAGGTCTACCAAATATTTCATGGTTGCATTTGCACGCTTCTCACCTAGAGCAATATTATACTGAATTCCTCCGCGTTGATCGCAGTGACCTTCAATTTGAATATGAACATTCTCGTTGCTCTTAAGAATATCTGCATTAGCTTTCAAAGCAGAGCGAGATTTCTGATCTAAGGTAAACGAATCATAAGGAAAAAAAACAGTCTGTAAACCCATAGCTTTTCCAGAGTCAGAATCGCCCATGATGTTTTCATCAGCTGCAGCTGCAGCTGCAGCTGCGGCTGGAATCGCACCCTCATCATCACTTTTTTTCTTTGCACTAGAGCATCCGGTTGCCATCACAGCAAGGGTTAAGCTTAGCGTTAAAACAAGTCGAGTCATTGCATTTTTTGAAATCATAAATTTCTCCTCAAATCTTGACAAGAACCACGAAGTCGTTTTCTCGTTCAGCCTGCTTATTTACACTCAATTAATCCGTGGAGAAAGACCTTTCTCATGCTGAATCTCGAATTTTGCACCATTTTAGGATAGGATGGAATCATGAAAGTCACTCTTAGTCGCACCTCTTTTTGCCAGGGAAGGATTCATGTTCCTGGAGATAAATCCATTTCTCATCGATCTTTATTATTAGGTGCCATAGCTCAGGGAAAAACCCGAATTGAAGGACTACTTTACTCGGAAGATGTCCTTTCGACCTGGCATTGTCTACAGAAGCTTGGAGTTTCCATTCAGAGGGATGGCCAATCCATTTTGATCACGGGAAAAAATCAATCTGGATTTTATCAACCCCAAGGCGCTCTTGATTGTGGAAATTCAGGCACTACAGCTCGACTTCTTATGGGAGCTCTTGCAGGCTACCCACTGAGTTGTCAATTCATCGGTGATGCATCGCTTTCTCAACGGCCCATGAAAAGAGTTGCCACACCTCTAAGGGAGATGGGTGCTAAAATCCAACTCACTCATGAGGATAAGCTTCCGCTTTTACTCGAGGGATCCTCCTCTTTACACGGCATAAACTACTCCTTGCCTATAGCTAGCGCCCAACTCAAAAGCGCAGTACTCCTTGCTGGACTCAAGGCCCAGGGCAAAACAGTGATCTCAGGAGAGACCTCAAGCAGAGACCATACAGAGAGAATGCTGCAATACTTTGGCGTGAAGCTTAGATTTTCTTCAGTTCCTGGACAAACCCACCCCATCATATCTATTGATGGTGGGCAAACTCTTCATGGCAGAGATATCCTGGTCCCAGGAGATATTTCCAGTGCCGCTTTTTGGATCGCTTTGGCATTACTCACACCCAAGAGCGAGCTGCACATTGAGAATGTTCTACTCAATCCATCAAGACTAGGCATCATCCATGTCCTCCAACGCATGGGTGCAAAAATCAAAGCCCAGCTCACCTCATTAGATCCAGAGCCCATGGGAACTCTCAGCGTTTCTCACTCACATTTGGTCGGCACAGAGATTCTTCCACACGAAGTCCCTAGCCTCATTGATGAGATTCCCATCCTCTCTCTCGTAGCATGCCACGCCCATGGCTTAACCTCACTCAGAGGAGCGCAGGAACTAAGATTTAAAGAGACTGATCGAATTGAAGCCATTGCCCACAACCTAAGAGCCATGGGTGCAAGAATAGATACCTGCCGCGACGGGTTTGATATTGAGGGCACTCAACAACTTAAAGGTGCCCAGCTCAGATCTTTTGGTGATCATCGCATCGCTATGACTTTTTCTATCGCAGCTGTATTGTCAGAAGGGGAATCTACCGTGCACGATACGGAATGTGTTTCAATCTCTTATCCTCATTTTTTTGAAACCTTAAATGCACTGACCAAATCACCCACCTCAGGCTAAAACCGGAGCCACAATTGACCCACGGAGAAAAAGTATTTTTAGATAGATAGATAGATAAAAAAAGGAGAGGTTCTCCCTTGAGATTTCCTCTCCTCCAAGCACGAGATTCAAATTCTCAATACTTTAGAATAAAGTAGGCAAAGAAACGGGGGTGCCATCTTCTCCTGAATCACCTGCACTCCAACCCTCAGCACCCATGACACTTTGTTCAGAGCTTAAATCAGAAACCTCGAGAATGGACTTCTCAACTGCCCCTTCAACACTTTCTCCATCCAACGTAAGATAAGCTGCACGAAGGGCTCGCTCTGAATTAGCAATTCCTCCTGACGCCACCTTGCCGACTAGGAAATCCTTCTTATCAACGGTTTCCATGAGAATTTTCTTAATCTGGGCGAAACTTAAAGATGGATTAGCATCCTTTAATCGTCCCACAATGTTCGTAATAAAAGGTGCGGCTTGACTCGTGCCACTCAATGGCATGACTTCCTCACCTGGAATGGAGGACTGAATTCCAACACCAGGAGCTGCAATCTCAACCATCTTTGCGCCATAGTTTGAGAAATTAGCTAAACGATCGTATCCTCGTGAGGCCGCAACTGAAATTGTATTATCCATCTTCAAATTAGCAGGAAAAACTGCCATCTCGTCATTATTCGTTCCATCATTTCCAGCAGCCATCACGAAGAAAGTCTGAGGAGCTGACTTGACAAACACGGACCCCTTTTCAAGCACTTGCTGCATAAATACTGCGCTGTACTTTTTCAACTCTTCTTCACTCAGGTCCTTCTTCAAAAGAGCCTTACCAATCATACCTACTACCATCTTAGCTTGAACCATGCTCGTGCCAAACGAACAATTGGCTACTTTCATCTGAGTCTGATTGAGATACTTACCCACAGTCTCTAAGGCCTGAGTTTGCTGACCAGCAAGAAAAGACAAGGCCCCATTCATGAGCATATCATCAAAAAAGCCTTCAAAAGGCTTAAAGAACTGAAGACTGAACTGATGAGTCAGACGATCTAAGATTTCAGAGGCAAGTCCTACACCCGGACCTTTCACTTCAGTAGGGATGATCTTGGCAGCCATGATTCGAGCTTGATCAGCATCTCTCGCTGCAATTCCAGCAACATGAGTTCCATGCACAAAGTTTCCGAACTTCATCAACTCCTGAAGGAAATCTTTGTCCTTCCTCTTTTCCTCAACCCATTTTTTATCTGCATCCGTAGCACTGCCATCAACAACCTTAAGTTGAATATCGAAGAATTTTCTCACATCTGCTGAGAACTTGCCTAAATAACTATAATCAATAATCTCATTATTATTCTCAGCAAAGTTCCAGCCGTGAATATCATCTACAAATCCATTATTGTCATTATCATTACTATCTTCTGATGAATCTTTTGAATTGGTCCAAATCTTAGCCCTGAGCCAAGCATGCTTCAGGTCTGTACCTGAATCTACGATGCCAATCGGTGCTGAATACGCAGAGGTGCCAGCTAAAGCAAGAGTAGCAGGAAGTGCCCATCTCAAGATGCTTTTCTTCTTCATATGAATGATCCCCCAAATGTTAGGGACCCATTGTTACAGATATTTTTGGAAAATCAAAAATTTTGTTCAGACTGCCCTGCGGCACAAATTCAATCATTTATGACTTAAAAGCACTTGCAGCCTATTGAGTTAAAGAGACTAGATCAGCGGTTGGAATATTTTTCTTCTGCTCTATTAATTTCTCACCAGGAGAGACTACCTGAGATGTCTCCTGAGACTCGATCCTTTGATCTACCTTTTTTATATCAGGGATTGCAGAGGTGCTATCAGCGCGTTTACTCAGCTGCTCGACCTTTTTTGAGTCTTCTCGCTTTGGCTGGGTTTCTGCCGCAGAATGGGCTTGTATTGGCTTATCTTTCTCAGGAAGAATTTGAGGAATCTCCTGACTTCCCAGTACTCGAATATAGTCTCCCACCATCACACTGAGAGGAGAAATAGAAGGGGTGCTTTGTAGGGGAAGCATTTTCTCTAAACGACATATCGCAGCATTTGATTGGACATGGATCACTTTGAGAACTGCAATTGGAAAAATCAGATCTCTGGAAAACTCCTGATCCATCAAATCATAGGAGGGTAGTCGCCTCAGGGCTTCAAGAAAGTCTCCTTTTTTTAAGCCCTGATTCGAACCCATATTGACATAATAGTCTTTGAGACGAACCTCACCTGGCGTACCCATAGGGATCGAGCTTGCCACATTGTACACACTGAAGTCTCTTGGACTGGAGAACCCCAGAGTAGTCACAAAGAAATTAATGCATATCAAGAGAGTGAAGTTCAATAAACGCATCATACTCAAGAGATTTATCGGCAAAAAATTCTTGACCTTAAGAGCCGGAGTCAAAAAAAAGTCATACCTATTGCTCAGTCCATCTAGTCAAAGTGAACTCATATCTAACTTTAGGATTTTACTTAGGATAATAATAAAATTAATAATAACTCAGTGCGTTACTCTCTAAAATACTGATTCCAAAGACAAACCAAACACCTAGCTCATCTTTCAACCGAGATGACTTAGGAATTCCCGTTCAAATACCTTTTCTTCATCTCAGGATCGATCTTGTAATACTTGAGCTTATTTAAAATTAACTTATTCGCTCTATAATTTTTTACCCAAGGATGTGACAGATCATATTCAGCTTCATAGTAACCTAAAACCCAAGGACATTCCTCTTGAAGAATGTCATCCATCTTTTGAAGAATCTGGGCACGCTTCACTCCAGGCTTTAGACTTTCAGCCTGCTCATAAAGCTGATTAAACTCCTGATGATTAAAGTTTGACTCGTTTGGACCGGGTGATGAATTAGGTCCGTAAAGCAATTGATAGATATTATCTGCATCAGGAAAATCCATAGACCATCCTCCCGATGAGATTTGCAAATCACCTTGTTTCGCTTTTTCTAAGAATGCAGGAAAAGTATTAGAAATGACCTCAAGCTTAACTCCAATTTTATTAAACTGCTGCGTGATGAACTCACCAAACTGCCGATCCGTACTGGATGCTCCCCTGAGATCAAACTTGAGCTGAGGAAGCCCTTGTCCTCCAGGGTACCCTGCCTTGGCCAGTAACTCTCTTGCTCGATCAAGACTATAATCAAACTTAATCTGCTGAGTCTTCGGGCGATCTTCAATTCCAGGAGGTACAGCGCTCACCATCTTTTTACCCGTTCCATTAGTAAAAATGGTAATCCACTGCTCTCGATCAAGAACAGAAGAGAGTGCCTGCCTGAGGAACTTATTTTTACCCAAGACGGGGTCCTTCATATTGAACTGAAGGTATCTAATCACGGCTCCAGTCTCGATACTCAGGTGAATCCCCTGCTTCACAAGATCGGGTGCAAGATTGACCTGATTCACAATCGCCTGCTTAAAGTTATCCTTCGGCAGAGGTATAGAATCAACTTTGCCCTTTAAAAAATTAAGCCATCGGGGCTGATCCTCTTTGATGATTTCAAATTTGACCTCATCTAAAAACGGAAGAGCACTACCTGCATCTGCACCCATACCCACTTGTGCAAATGAAGGAGCTACAGAAGAAGGATAGTCTTCTCTCCTGAAGTTTGGATTTTTAATTAAACGAACTTGGCGATTTCTATCCCACTGAGCAAGTTGAAACGGCCCTGTTCCCACCGGGTGATCCAATAAATTACCCTGAGGATCTCCATACATCTCAATGGCCTCATGAGGAATAGGGGAAGTGAAATTCATCGTCAAGATGTAGATCAACGAAGGATAAGGTTTATTGAGCTTAATCTGCAGCGTATAATCATTCAAAGCCTTCACTCCCTCAAATCCTTGAGCAAAGATCTGAGCAACTTGATCTTTAGATGCCTTAACTAGAGAGTCATGAAATAGATTCGCTCCGACAATATTCCCGTCTAAGATCCACCACCCCTGCGACTGAAGAGAGGGAAGAGCAAGGCGCTTGATTCCATAAACAAAGTCTTGCGCCTTGAGCTCTCTGCCTTGTCCATGGGTTTCTTTAAAACACGGGTCATTCTGAAACTTAATCCCTTTTTTCAGAGCGATTGTGATGGTTTTCTGATCAGCGGAGTACTTCGGTAATTCGGCAGCAAGTAAGGGCTCAATCTGATAAGTCTCTGACAAGTACGCATATTGATAGAGCGTCTCATAAATCAAAGGAACCATGTCCAAGCTCACAGAATCATAAGCATTAACAGGATCCCATGTCTTCACATCATCCTTCTCAAATCCATGAAAAATTTTTTGATTTAGATCTTCTCTTGTTCTTGAACAGCCTAGCAGCTGCACTGTAAGGACCAACCCTGTGATTAATGAATAAATAAACGGATAGTGAACTCTTTTTGTTTTCATGAAATTGCAACCCCACTTGATCTTGCGAAGATCTATCCCATCTCAAGAGTGATTTCAATCTATGAAAAAAAAGAAGGGCGTCTCTTGCATCCCAATTATTGGAATGAAATCAACGCCCTGATGCTTTATAAGCCACGCTATTGAATGAAAAAAATAAATTAAATCATTAATTCTTTTCTTTATTCTTCATCGAAGCTGTTGCTGCAGAAGCTGGTTTCTGAGGAGCAGCTTGAGAAAGCGGCTGCTTTTGCTTTGCAGAATCAGCTACTACTGGAGCTGGTTGTGAGGCTTGAGCCTGAGGTACTGACTTTTGATTGACACCTGCTTTTTTTAAGACCTCCTCACGGATCTCAGAAATTCTTTCAGGATGTTCCTTGAGATAGTTTCTAGCGTTCTCACGGCCTTGACCTAAACGCTCATCTTTATAAGTGTACCAGGTTCCACTCTTTTCAATGATATTATGCTGAGTTGCTAAATCGAGCAGATCCCCTTCTTTTGAAATTCCTTCACCATAAAGAATATCAAACTCAATTTCTTTAAAAGGTGGTGCCATTTTATTTTTTACGACTTTAATCCGAGTTCTGCTCCCAATAACGTTCTCGCCATCCTTAATTGCAGCAATTCGGCGGATATCGAGTCGAACGGATGAGTAAAACTTTAATGCATTTCCACCCGTTGTGGTTTCAGGGTTTCCAAACATTACACCAATTTTCATACGAATTTGGTTAATGAAAATCACCAATGTCTTACTTCGATTAATCGTCCCTGTGAGCTTTCTCAATGCCTGACTCATCAAACGAGCTTGCAAGCCCATATGAGAATCGCCCATTTCTCCTTCAATTTCAGCACGAGGAACAAGAGCAGCAACAGAGTCAATGACTAAAAGATCAATTCCACCTGATCTGACAAGCATGTCAGCAATTTCAAGTGCCTGCTCTCCTGTGTCTGGCTGTGAAATCAAAAGATCATCTGTTCTCACTCCCAGTTTTCTAGCATAATTAACGTCTAACGCATGCTCAGCATCAACAAACGCAGCTACTCCACCTTGCTTCTGAACTTCTGCAATTGCATGTAAAGTCAGGGTTGTTTTACCAGAAGCTTCTGGTCCATAAATCTCAATGATACGCCCTCTCGGATATCCACCAATACCCAAAGCAATATCTAAACTTAAGGAGCCCGTGGGAACAGTTGCAACATCATTTGCAACTAAGTTCTCATGAGCACCGAGTCTCATGATTGAACCCTTCCCAAACTGCTTCTCAATGGCTTGCACTGCAAGATCTATCGCCTTGCCTTTCTGTCCTTGAGAAGCTGACTCCATTCCATTTCGTCTCTCCATCATGTCCATACTTTCTCTCCTTAGGAATGTTTTTCTTGCAACGTGTAAGCAACGACCGTACCACAATTGGAATCAAAACTAAACACAACGTAGCTCACTCACTTGCATCCGTGCTGCAAAACACTCACGATTTAACTTAAAATTTTTAACCACTGTAGAAGCAAAATTATGCTTAACGCTTGAATTGCTGCAACAATATCATCAGCAATCACACCAAACCCACCCCACCAAGGTGAAGATTGATTTTTGGACCAGGTATCCACTTGTCGAACTGGAGGAGGCTTAATCATGTCAAAAATACGAAAAAGCACAAAAGCTGCAATCCAGTTCTTTGGATCAGACCCTGCAGTCCAAGCCGTAATTCCCAAACCCACCACCTCATCAATCACAATGTTTTGATTGTCGTGAGTTTCCATCATCTCATCAAACTCTTTTGCTGCCCAAGTACCGAGCAGAGTGAGCCCAAGCCAGAGCAAACCTTTCTCAGTCCAAGCCCAATCTCGAGAAGCATATGCCAAAGGCACAGCAAAAAGGGTTCCCATGGTGCCAGGAGCGATAGGAAATAGGCCAGCCCCTAAGGCTGTTGCAACACTAAAAGCCGAAATCGCTTTAAAACCTTTTACTCGCTGCCAAATAATTTTACGACGACCTGAACCAGGACCAAATTTCAAGCAAACCTCCTTATCATGCGTAGATCAGGGATGAGAGCAAGCCTACCCCAGTTCAACCTTCATTTCTAGATTGATGCTGCACCTAGTGTTCGGATAAGCTCCAGGGAAGATGAATCGAAATCAATTAGACCTGCTTAAGTCCAAGTACGACTTTAAATCGGACGTTTTAGACATCATCATTGGTGGAAAATCCTCACTAGATGCTTCAAACCCTTTCGAGATGAAAGACATGACTGAAGCAAATCGATTTATCCTCAGTTATGGCTACGACCTTGAAAATCCAATTGAGCAAGCTGAAATTCTTGGAAACTTTCATGAGGCGATTCATTTCATCCGCAAAACGTTTCTTCAGCCTGAGAATCCTACAGGGCTTAGACTTGAAATCCCAAGAAAAATCTTAGAGATTACCCATATTCAAGAGCTTTTCTTAATGGTGAGTAAAACTCATCCCAGCCAAAAGGGCGACTCAAACGATAGACTTCTCCATGACTGGTCCTGCAGCATCCTCAAAGTCATGCACACGATTGCTCACATCGATAAAGACTTGAGAAGTGCGTACTTCAGCGATATCCAAAAACAAATTTTTGACCGATTCTATAAACTGATTTATCGTGACGCCGATGGGAATCTCTACTTGGGCGAGAATCCGAGTGATCCTCTTCGAATCCCATTAATTGCATTTGAAACTAAGCCTAAAAAATCAAGAGAGTCGACTATTCTCAAACTTTTGCACAAACCTGAGAATGTTGCCGAAGACATCTTTGATCGAGTTGGGATTCGATTCATCACCGAAACTCCGCTCTCAGCGCTTCGAGTGGTCAAGTACCTTAAAGATAAAATGGTGGTCATTCCGCCTAATATCAAACCCAGTCGATCTCGTAATACATTGATTCAGATTGAGCCTCTGAAGAAAAAACTTGAAGAACTCTTTCATCGCGATGACCTGAGTTCATTGAAAGAACCTGATCTAGAAAAAGCCTTAGAACACCTCACCCACATACCTGAGTTTAACCCAGCCAACCCGCACTCAAGCGAGTTTTACCGTGCCATTCAATTCACGTGCAGACAGCTTATCAAACTCAAAAACCCCCTGTACGAAGACTTAAGAGAGCTCAGGAGCCTTACTCGCGAAAAAACTCTTCATGAAAATATTCTCAAAATATTAGATCGAATTGATTTTAAAAACATTCAGCGTGACATCCGCTTCTTTTATCCCTATGAAGTTCAAATCATGGATCAACAAAGCGCAGAGGAAAATGAAAAAGGTAAGAGTTCACATACAGCTTACAAGAAAGCTCAGGTTCAAACTGCTTTACAGCGCGTAATGGGGAACCTTGCTCATGCACCTGGATAGCGAGATCATCCTCATTGGAACAGGTATTGCTCCACTTGCAGCTGCCAGTCATCTTTTATCTCAAGGAAAATCTCCACTCCTCATTAATCCTGACTTAGATTTCTTTCTTGAAAACTCAGAACTTCCTTTTGATCCACTTTTGAGTCAGTCGCTTTCAAAAAGAAAACTACTCAGCAACTCCCCCCAACACGCCCTTCAAGAGATTCAGCCCATATTCCCTGGAGCCATAGAACTTTGGCCCCACCCCAGTAAGGACAGAAAGGGATATTACGACCCCACAGCTCCCCACTTCAGACAAAGGGGTCGATTATGGATCGCAGACTCTACAGACGAAGGCCGTGAGGAGTGGGAAAAGCTTGAATCCCTTTATCTTGAAACTTCTGATTCAGGGTTATCTCCTCAGATTTTAGATGGACTACCGGCTATTAGGCGCTTTCCCGGCGCCTCCTCCTACACAGACCTTTATCGCGGTCTTTACTTACCTAAACTCTGGGATGTGGATTTAAATCGTTTCAGACTAGGGCTGCTCGATTATCTACGAGAAAAAATCCCTGCTCACCGAGTAATACCTTCTGCCTCTCAGCTAGAGATTACTCCTGAAGGACTCAGGTTTTACTCACAGGGTGCGCAAATGACCGCAAAGGCAAGTCAAGGCCTGCTCATCTTCTGGACTCCAAGACTCACGACTTGGCTCATACATCAAGCCAAGCAACACGACTTTAAGCTCAACTCTCCCCTAGGAGTTAAACTCTGGGAACAATGGTTTCTGAATCTGACTGAGGCTCCATCTCCTAACACTATTGGAATTTATAAGGACATGGCTGTGTGGGCTCACTTTGAGGGGTCGCCATCACAGAATGAACCGGAACGTTTTGGATCTTCACTCTTTCCTCATACGACTCAGGCAGAACTCACAGTTTTGGCAGCTAATCAGTTTATCCCATTCAGAAATCTTGATTCTGCTCTCTCAAATATTCAGTGGGCTTCAACAGACTCCTTTAGTGATCTATCTCATCTGTGTCTAGATTTTCTGAAGTGGGATCTTTTCACTATTCGATCTTTTCATGCTCGTGCTCTCTTTGAATGGAAAGAGAGTCAGGCTCTTGCACAAAGCCTCTCGCCTGTTTTTCCTCGTGTACAGATCATTTCCCGATGTGATGGTCCCCTGGTTGACGTATTACAGACGGTTAGGCAAGTCTGCGAAGCACTCCAGGAATAAGAAAATGACGCTTTAACAACGGTGGGCTGCTAAAATGAATATTACCCTTAGAGAAGGCAAACTAGATGTACTCATTGCTTCAGGTCCTCGACTAGAGATTTGGCCGTCAGTGGGAGTCAGAATCATCTCTCTGCTGTGTGCAGAGATGGGATTAAGTGTAGGCCAGTTTGGAGGAGAGTCTTTGACGGTTCGAGGGGTCATTCCTTCGCCAAGCACAGGAGGAACAGCATTTATTGAAGATACTCAGAAAAGAATCCATAGAGTACATGCCCGAACTCTGATCCGAGTCAGTCCTGAGGAAATCCTACCTGACCCATTTCCTGGCTGGAAGTCTCCTGCACTGATACCCATCCATACTGCAGAAAAGCTCCTCAGGGAGGGACAATTGGATTGGGACTTGCCTATTGCTATCTTAGGAACTGGAAACAAAGCACTTAAATTAGGAAGCAAACTCCTTGAAACTCGAGGTACGCCTGAAGTTTATTGCATTGAGACGCAAAGCTCTCTTTGGAAATCAAAGCCAATAGCAGGCTGGGAGGTTGAACAACGCAGGTTTGAGTCCTTAGGTGGAAGAATTATTTTTGGAAGGCCTCTACAAATTTCTCAGACACACCCTCTTTTATCTCAATTACGCGTACAGGACGCTCACGGCATTCGCATCCTTGAAGTCAGGCGAGTGATTTCAGCGGGTCCTTTTTCAGAGACTCCTCATTACCGAGAACATCCTCCCGGATCTTTTCTTTTTGAATTTACCCAAACTGCTCCTTCACTCAAGAGGGAGGATCCAGAGGGTTGGGCTATGGAGGAGGAGCGAGCCAAGTGGTTAGCCGGAAAAATCATTAAGTCCCTCACTCCTGATCTTGGCGCTAAACGAGAGGAAGTAGATCGATTAATTCGCCGAGCTAAGGCCAGATTAAAAAAATACCTCTCCCACTATGATCACCCCCTCCTTCTCAAGTACCAGGGAAAATGGGTGTCTCCTGAGGAGTCTAAGCGAATGAGATCATTCTCTGGAGTTCCTCAGACGAATCACCTCAATCGTCCCGTAGCCAGCATTGAGTGCTTTGAGGAGATTTCCTGTCAGCTTTGCCAGAGTGTTTGTCCTACCCAAGCAATTCGTTGGGATCGTCCTTCTGAGAAACCTCACTTGATCCTAAATGAGGGCTTATGCACGAGTTGTGGAATTTGCCTAGTCGAGTGCCCTTCTAAAGCTATTTCCATAATTCACGAAGAGGAGAATAAATCTGTTTCTCACTTGACTCTTCCTTGGAGAGGAACGCAGCCTTGGCAAACGGGAGAGTATGCTACCTTGGTCAATCGCAGGGGCGAGTCTTTAGGGAGTGCACGAGTAGAGAATATCCATGCCGCATCAAGCGACCAAACTCAACTCGTCCAACTCGCCGTGCCCACGCACTTACTTTGGGATTGTAGAGGATTGAAGCGACCTGACAAATTAAATTCAACTGATCCTGACTACATTGCTGCTGAGAACTCAGCAAGTGCTCCTGTAGACAAAGTTGAATTGAGTTTCAATGGTGAAAAGCGCCTCATGAGGGATCGCATTCTCATCACTACAGCACTTTTTGAAACGGGTAACAATAGAGAAGAGGATCAACTCTTTTGCAAAGATGGAAGTTGTGGATTGTGCTCTTTATCAGTAGATGGCGTTCAAAAGCTAGCATGCCAATCCAAGATTCATAAGGGAATCTCTATTCGCTCAAAGAGCAAACCTACTCACTCCTCCACTCTAAACAACCCATCACCCTCATCCACTCCCACATTTTCATCCCCCTCAGGTGATCGACTTGAGTTTTGTCCTTGCTTAAATATCACTCAAAAAATGATCTTAGATCGAATCAGTCAATCCAAACTCAAAACTATTGAGGCAGTGCTTTCATGCACACCTGTAGGGGAGGGCAAGTGTCACGGCCAGCACTGTATGGCAGCATTTAAGAGGTTTCTTGCTCAACATGGTTTTGAGACTCAGCACTGGATTGATTGGAGATTTCCGTGGAGTGACTGGAAACTTCCGCATAAGTAATTTCAGATAAGAACTTTTCAATTCTGAGATTTACAAGATCAGGAAGATCCATTTGCGGACAATGGCTCCCATGCCGAATCACTTCAAGTTGACTTTGAGGAATCAGCTGATTCATAAGCTCTTGCTGCTCAAGTGGAATCACAAGGTCATTTTCTCCTGAAAGAATCAGAGTAGGAGCAGCAACCGTGTGTAGCCAAGCTCTTGCATCATAGGAATTATAGTTTTCAATCAAATGTAAAAGAAGAGCCGGATCGGTTTCAGAAACCTGTTGGATGTACAAATCTATATCGGCCTGAGGTGTGAGATGGGGATTAAATCCACCCATAGCAACTAAACTTCGAGCGATGGGGTTTGATTTTGAGGATTTCCAAATCAAGGAAACGAGATCAGGGGAGTAGTCATGAAGCTTTCTCAAGAGCTGAAAACCACTCTGAATGGCATTGGTGCCAAAGATAGTCTCCAACGGTCTTTGTGCAGTGCCATTAGCTAGAACCATACCAGCTACTCTCTTGGGTTGTTGCCGGTAGAATTCTAGAACCACATTTACACCCATGCTGTGCCCTAGAATCACAGCATCCTTAAGATTCAGTTCATCCATGATAGAGCCCAAATCTCTGGCAATATTTCCCAGAGTGAGGCTAGTCAGATCTGATGGGACATCGGAATTGTGGTGACCACGGTAATCAAACCAGATGGTTTGATAATTGGATTGAAAGTGTTCAATCTGATACGTCCAGTGTAAACTTGAGCAAATCAACCCGTAACAGAAAATCAGAGGCCTGCCCTGGCCTTCAACACTATAGAATAGCCGTGTACCATCAAAGCTCTTGATATAACCGCTACGAATGCTCGTACGATGAGAAGGAGTGAGTCGCTCACTCAGTCCTTTTTTTCTTGCGCCTACAGGCCTGGGATTTTTGATCGATGGAGATTGCATAGAGCCATCCTTCATTATTGGAGGGGACTATACTCTTTACTGGTGCTGAATCCAAGAGAAACGCAGAGGACTGAGAGCTAAACTCAGCTCAGAAGAAAAACGAGGAGAAATGACAACAAGAGAAGTAATGGGCGTTTACGCAATCTTCAGAATATTTTTGCACATCTCAACGAAGGAGTGCTTCTGGGATGCATCAGCAGAGCTATAAGCACTGTAGAGCTTCTTCATGAACTCTAAGTGCTCATGGTCCACGACTAAACTGGAACCTGCACTTAAAGCACTTGCGTCATGATCCAAACCTACGACAGTACCTAAGCGATTACTAAGCTTCAACGCATACTCTCGCTCAAGAAGAGCTGCAATTTCTGCCTCAGTAGTCTGAAGAGCTTTTGCAATCACTGCCACATGGGAGTGTGGCAAAGGCGTCACACCTCTTTCGAGATTTGAGATGAACTGGGTTGTAACTGGAGGATTGAAAGCAAGGCCCAAAGACTTCTGAGAGATATTTAGAGCCTCTCTTCGTTTCTTAATAAACTCACCAACAATTTTAGGTTTACTTTGTTTTTCAATCATACTTATTTATAATAATGCATTGTGTTAATTCTGTCAATTTATACTTACATTTTGTTTAATTAATTAAAATCACTGCGTATTTATATCTTTTCATTTAGATCAAGAATTATTCATTTCTGATAAATATTGATGACTTAATTCATATTCATAAAAAAATGAATTGACTCATTTACAAATCCCTAATACTTAACGGCGCTATGGGGCCTCAATTTATGAGGTTAATACAACTACTTGGAGTGAGGATCGATCCTACTATCCAAAACAGAAAGCAGAGCAGGTGTTCATTCCAGGTCAACGTTACATAAGAGGGACATCTAGATGAAAAAACTTACTTTATTATTAGCAGGCTTGACCATGACTAGTTCAGCATTTGCGGATGTCACCGCAGTTTGCACAGAAACAACACATAGCCTTTCAGCTGGCTATAAGAGTTCTCCTCTTTTTGAAGGCTCTCTTGCTGCTGGAACCAACTATCTACCTAGCTTAGTTCGCAGCTCCGAAACCTACTCCTTGAAAGTAACAGTTCCAGGTGAAGACTGCAGCGGCTCAACCATGCTCAGCAACCCAGTTGCAGTTAGTGCAGGCCAAGCGAAAGGTAACGAACAAGCTCCTGCTCAGCAAGCAGCTCCTGCTCAGCAAGCAGCTCCTGCCCAACAAGCAGCTCCTGCCCAACAAGCAGCTCCTGCCCAACAAGCAGCTCCTGCTCAACAAGCAGCTCCTGCCCAACAAGCAGCTCCTGCCCAACAAGCAGCTCCTGCCCAACAAGCAGCTCCTGCCCAACAAGCAGCTCCTGCCCAACAAGCAGCTCCTGCCCAACAAGCAGCTCCTGCTCAACAAGCAGGCCAAGTCAGTGGTGCTGATCAAGCAAGTCAAGCAGGCCAAGTCAGCGGTGCTGATCACGCAAGCCAAGCTGCTCCAGCAGCCCCAGAAATGGCTACTGTAACCCTCACAAAAGCAGGTGAGTTTACCTTCAGCCACATTGATCTTCCACACTCCGCTTCTGTCTCTCTCAACCAAGGCGAGACAAAGACTGTAGAGATCAAGTACCACAACCACGTATTTGAATCAGTCACCGTATCCTGCGCTGTCTCCTGGTACTAAGAAGCGCTTAAAACTATGGATCACAAGATCAATCTCCTAAAGACTTGCAACTTGAGTTCATAGAAAAACAGAAGAGCCGAAGAGTTTAATCCTAAATTCTTCGGCTCTTTGTCTCTTCTAATTTATACTTCAAATGATTTCGCTCTTAAAAGCTCAAGACTGAAGACCTAAAAGGTTCCCAACCGACCAAACTGCAATGTGCCTTCTCTCTTAAAATACTCTCTCAAGGCCAGATGATGAGGCATTTCAAGATCAGGATCTTCTTTTAAAACAGCCAGTGCATCATCTCGCGACTCAAGCAGAAGGTCACGATCACGAACGAGATGAGCAATCTTAAAAGGTAAGCCTCCTGATTGCCTTGTTCCTAAGAACTCGCCTGGCCCACGAATCTCAAGATCAGCCTCTGCGATCTTAAATCCATCTTGAGTTTCTTCTAACACTTCAAGTCGCTGGGAGGTGGCACTTCCCTCTTTTGTCTGGCCTGCAAAGAGGAAGCAATGAGAAGCATGTACGCCTCGCCCTACCCGACCTCTTAATTGATGCAACTGAGAAAGACCAAATCTCTCTGCATGCTCAATCACCATTACCGTTGCATTAGGCACATCCACCCCAACCTCTACGACTGTAGTGGATACAAGAATATGAAGGAGCCCCTGCTTGAACTGATCCATGATAATACTTTTTTGATCAGCTCTCATTTGTCCATGCAGTAGACCTACTTTAAACTCCGGAAAAACTTCCTGCGCTAAATGCTCTGCCTGTGAAACTGCTGACTTGAGATGCGTAAAACCCTCAGCCTCGCTATCGTTCACCAGAGGAAAGATAAAATAAGCCTGACGCCCCTGTCGCAGTTGATCTCGAATCCTCTCATAAGCTCGTAGCCTCTGCGTACGATCTCGAACCACCTGTGTGGTGATCGGGGATCGACCTGCAGGTAGCTCCTTGATCGTTGAAACAGTGAGGTCTGCAAAAGCTGTGAGCGCTAAGGTTCTTGGAATCGGAGTAGCAGTAAGAATAAGTGTATGCGGAATCAGAGTTTTTCCTCTAACTGAATGCAAACGATTACCCTTATCTTTCAGTTTCTTTCTCTGATCCACACCAAAACGATGCTGCTCATCAATCATGATAAAATCTAATCGAGAAAATACCACTGGATCCTCAATTAGCGCATGCGTGCCGATCAACAAAATTGGCTCCCCAGATTGGAGCCTTTGCAAGAGCTGATTCCTCTCTAACTGAGAAGTTTTTCCGGTCAGCAATGCTACATTCAGCTGGCCTGCAAATAGTCGTTTTGCATTCACTAAATGCTGCTCAGCTAGAATCTCAGTAGGAGCCATGAGTGCTGCTTGACTACCTTCTGCAAGGACACAGGATGCAGTGAGAAGCGCCACTGCAGTTTTTCCAGACCCCACATCCCCTTGCACCAGACGATTCATGGGATGAGGCTGCTTGAGGTCATCTAAAATTTCCTGAATCGATTGAATTTGCCCACGCGTCAGTTGGAAGGGAAGAGATTGAATGAGTTCTTTCACTCGATTCACCCCTCCGCCTTGACCAAATGCTTGAGCCGAGGCTCTTGCAACATTGAGCTTTTGGCGCATCATGAGAAACTCAAACTTAAAGAACTCCCCATAGATGAGCCTGCGATGAGCAGGCGTAGTAGCCTCCATCAGAGCCTCAAGAGTATATTCAGGAGAGTCAGGAGGAAAATGCAGGTTCCAAATGGATGGGCCCACCGAAGGCAAGGATCGCCTTTGAAGGAGATACTCCGGTAAATCCTCCGGAACTTGCTGACCAAACTTCTCTAAAGCTTCCCAGAGTACTTTTCTCAGCGTACGACTGGCTATACCTTCCAGCTCTACATAAACAGGAACGACTCGACCCACATTGTGGTGATCTTGAACAGAGGAATCATCGTCTGAAGCCCCCCCTACCCCCCAGGTAATCTCGGGATGAACGATTTCAGGACGACCCTGATAAAGCTTCACTTTTCCTGTGACCATGAACTGCGTACCAGGAGTGAACCGCTTCTCCATTCCACGTGGCGCATGAAACCACTTTAAACTGAGCGTCCCAGTGTGATCAGCGCACTTCACTTCGAGAAGTGAACGACCAAAGCGAGTAGGAATCAAACGCTGACTCACAACCCGCACCGTAACAGTAGCTTTCACTTCTTCCTTCAACGTAGAAACCGTAAAAATCTGTGACCGATCTTCATAGTCTCGGGGAAGAAAATAAAGAAGCTCTCCTACAGTTTCAATCATTCGGCTTTTAAACATGGCCCCAAGCTTAGGGCCTACGCCTTTGACAAACTGTATCGGGGTATCCATTCCCGTTGAAAACGTAGAATTTAAATTCGTTTTACTCGTAGTAGACTTTGATGATGTCGTAGTGGATTTGTCCTTTTGGAGCATGCACAATGACCTCTTCACCTTGAGTTTTTCCAATGAGTGCACGTGCAATAGGAGAAGTGATTCCTACTTTGCCATTTTTAATATCTGCTTCATCCACACCTACAATCTTGTAGGTCATGCGTTTACTGTTCTCTTGATCTTCAAGCACAACAGTGGCACCGAACACAACCTTATCTGACTTAATTGTAGACGGATCAATCACCTGTGCACGAGCCAGCTTCGCATTAATTTCTTGGATACGACCTTCGATGAATCCTTGGCGCTCTTTAGCAGCCGAGTAATCAGCATTTTCAGAAAGATCCCCATGGCCACGAGCCACTTCAATTGCTTTTACAATGGTAGGTCTTTCTACGGTCATCAGGTGCTTAAGCTCTTCGTCTAAAAGCTTTTTGCCGTAAACTGTCATGGGTACTTTTTCATCTGCCATATGCTCTCACTAGCTAACACAATCACAGATGAATGCAAACCTTTCGCTTCGCTTTGCAAGCGCCTCGTAGGAAATTTACAGTCAGCTAGGATAACACCAGAAGAGACCTCAAGCATTTACCGGTAACGTTAAAGGGGTATCACTTTTGACAGCCACCCTTTTGAGCCCCTAGTTGGAGTAGGTTGTATTTTTAGTCTTTGTGGCTCCCGCTGCTAAGGTACTGGGCTGAGCAAAGCAACCCGGATGGCCTGGATAATCTCCAATTCTCACGTGAAAATGATTGTGATGCCCTCGTGCATGAACAATGTAGGATCGATACCTCGCCCAATCTGGATCATTTTTAGCAACCTGAGCTAATTTTTGAATATTTCTCTGATCTAAAAGCACGAGCTTGATGCAGACATAAGGATTTTTAAAAATCTTTTTAAGAAACCACCAATTGACCTGGGGGTCAAAACTCTGATGAAACTCTACTGGAGAAGATTTTCCAGACTTTACCCAAAGGTAACCAATATCTGCATCTTGACCATTTTTATGGGATCGATGAGCCACTCTTTGTGTGTACCCCCAAAGACAGCCTCCCTTGGGAGCAGAAACATCACCCACCACAATTTTTACTCCCTGATATTTTCGCTCTGAATACTGAGAGGCAACTTCGTGCCCTAACCATTCAAGGAGTGATGCCATAGAGTTGGTTCCAAAATTGGTGCATCTAGAAGGAAACCTTAAAGCGATGCGATTAAAAGGCGTAGGTATAATTCGTCTTCCATGAGCTAAAAAACCATCGTTGACTGAGTAAATAGCTTGCTCTTGTTCTCCATCAGATGAAATGAGCTTAAAAACTTCGTCTCGATGAGAGGACGAAATCAATTCAGAGTACCTGATTTGAGTGGGAGTCATTTCCGAACAAAGATCCGGAAGTCTTCTTGCAGGATTGCATGAGCGAGCTTTTCTTACACAACGATTACCATTGAACTCAAAATCTGGATTCCACTCCTTGCAAAAATCTAAGGAGTACTCAGAGTGTCCCCGATGAAAACTGCTTCTGGAGCAGCCCACAGCAAACAAAACCACAACTACTGAAACAAGCTTTAACCACTTCATCCCACTGCTTGAATCAGCAAGTCTAGTGCCCAAAGCTTCATTCAAAAATACTGAACAAGATTAGATCTTTATTCTCAGTCAATGGATATGATTCAGTTTTGATGTACTGACAATTGATTAATTTTTAGACAGTAAGCAGAGTAAATCCAGATCAGAAAAAACGAGTGATCTATCCCTTTTTTTTGAATAACGCTTCAGCTGCCGCTCGAGCTGCATCACGAGTAGATCCTCCTTGAGCAGTCAATTTGGAGTGTGGCTTGAAGTAATCACAGAAATTACTTCTTTCTTTATCAACGACTCTTTCTGCTTGCGACTCACGACACTCATTGTTTGAGTTTCGGTCATAGAATACACATGCTTTACACACGCGGGTATCTCGACCACATTTTTTGCACGTATCGCCTCGACCAAAATCAAGATGCCCTAGACTCTCTCCACAGTACCAACAATTTCCACCCACTAAATGACTTGTCATATGCTGAACTCTACTCCTCAAATCCATCAAAAGTGATGTCCTCCCCTCTCTCAAGTGAGAGACATCCATCCTCTTGTTAAAACAAGAGGGATTTTGCTTCAACTGACTAAAAATGAATCCCTGTACTAAATAGTGGCTCAATGGGCTTTTCAGGATGAGCTTGATTATAATACTTAATGGCATGCTCAATATGCAGATCATTCGTCGCAAGAGTACTAATCAGATGAACGATAGTACCAATTCCTAGAGTTGCGCCTGTGAGAATGAGATAACCATTGGGCTGGATCACACCTGAGTTTACATCTACAGGAGTACGTTGCATCATCAGACCCGTTCCCAATAGGAGTAAAGCCGCAGTACCTAAGTAGGCACTGGTACGCAACTGAGCTCGATTATTCTGATAAGTTTGTAGTTCACTCATAGCTTGAGGGACATCCTCAAATACTGGCTTTAATCGCTCGGCATCTACTGCAAGAAAAGAATCCACCTCAAATTTCCTATGATTCAAGATACAAAATCGAGCACAGGGTGGAACAAAGTGGGGTTCTGGTTTGACAAACATAGGAGGTTGAGACGGTTGTGTAGGAATCTGCCTCATCTCAAGTTCAAACGTTGAGACTCCTGCGTGGCAAAGATAGGGAAACCCCAAAATCAATGGAAGCAGCCTTCGAAACATATCCTTCATTCATCCCATAGGTTGGAGTGGAGCTCAATCTGGAATTGATCCTTGAGCGGACTCAGTGTAGTGTACTAAAAAGGTCAAAACCTAGTGATTAATTTACGACAATTCCTTACTCAAGCTGAAAACCAGTACCATCGCTCTCAGTACTTGAACTCAGATCCCGTAGAGTACGTCCATCATTACAGCGACCCCTGGGATCAAGAAGCAGTTGCTGTTCTCTGTGCAGCTCTTGCTTATGGAAACGTGAAGCAAATCAGACGCTCCATTAAGTTGGCACTGAGTCACATAACCACCCTAGCATCCTCTCCTCAAGAGTTTGTCAGGAGCCTAGAGCAAAAGCCCTTTAAGACTCGGGCGCTCAGAGAATTTAAGCCCTTTGTCCACCGCTTCAACACAGGGGAAGATGTCATTCACCTTTATGAGGCATTATCTCTCAGCTGGAGGAAATACCAATCTTTAGGTGGACACTTTTTAACTTTGCTCTCGCCCAGTGACACTACGATTGAGCCTGCATTAAACACCCTGCTGGGGACCTGGAAACTGTGGCTTGGCCCTCAAAAAACGGAAGGATCTACAGCCTTTTTCTTAAGCTCACCTAAAAGCGGCAGCGCTTGCAAACGGTGGTGCATGTTTCTCAGGTGGATGGGCAGAAAAGACGAAATCGACCTTGGGTTATGGACCCACACCAGCCCACTGAGAGAATCCTTCCCTTCAGGCCATGGATTAAGAGCACATCAACTCATCATGCCCTTGGATACTCACACGGCTAGAATTAGTCAAACCCTCCGATTGACACAGAGAAAAAGCGCAGACTGGAAAGCAGCTCTTGAGGTAACAGCTACTTTAAAGCGAATGGACCCAGAGGATCCCATTCGATATGACTTTGCATTATCTCGATTAGGCATCCTCAATCTTTGGGATAAAGCAGCGCAGGACCCTTCCCTTAAACGCTAGACGTGTTTGATTTTAGCATGCTACATTACTCCTCATGAAACATGTGATTGTAACAGGAGGATCTGGATTCATCGGATCCCACCTTTGTGAAGCCCTTCTCAAACGAGGCTATGCGGTCAGTGCCATAGACAATTTTTTAACAAGCGACGGCAGTAACCTGAACGACCTCAAGCATCATCCCCATTTCTCCTTCTTCAAGCATGACATTTGTGAAGCTCTTCATGAAAGTAATCTTCCTCTCCTTCAAAAGTGGGGACTGCACGGCATTCTACATTTTGCTTGTCCTGCAAGCCCTGTAGACTTTGATCGGATCCCTTTTGAAATATTGAAGGTTGACTCTCTCGGCACTCTACAAACTGTGGATCTTGCGCAGAAATTTAATGCAAGATATCTCCTTGCTTCAACCTCAGAAGTCTATGGAGACCCTTTAGTCCACCCACAAGTAGAGTCCTATTGGGGGAACGTTAATCCTATTGGACCGCGCGCTTGTTATGATGAAACCAAACGTTTTGCAGAGGCTTATGTCAGTACGGCAACCCGATTAAAGGGATTAAATGGAGGGATCGTTCGAATTTTTAATACCTATGGCCCGAAGATGAGAATTGATGATGGCCGCGTTGTGCCTGAGTTGTGCAGACAGGGCTTGGAGGGCTTACCTCTCACCATCCATGGAAATGGAAAACAAACGAGAAGTTTTTGCTTCATCACAGATTTAGTAGAAGGCATCATGCGGCTTTTCGAGAGCACGATTCATGAGCCAGTCAATCTAGGTAACCCCACTGAGTATTCAGTTCTTGATTTTGCACAAGTGGTGAGCAGACTCACTGAAGGCCGATCACCACTGGAGTTCTTACCTGCACGGCCAGATGATCCTAAGGTCAGAAGACCTGATATTACTCGAGCAAAAACTTTGCTAGGATGGGAACCTCAGGTAGGATTAGAGGAAGGATTAGAGCTGAGTTTAACCTTCTTTAGAAAACAACTCTCATGAAAGTTGCACTCGTTCACGATTGGCTCACTGGGATGCGAGGTGGGGAGTATGTGTTTGAAGCGATTGCTGAGCTTTTTCCTCAAGCCGAGTTATTCACACTGCTTTATGTCCCCGGAAAAATCTCACCTCTTTTGACGACCTTAAAACGCCACACGAGTTGGCTACAAAAAGTCCCTCAAGCAGAGAAGAGATACCGTCACTTCCTACCGTTCATGCCATCCATGATTGAGTCATTTGATTTAACAGGCTTTGACCTGATTATTTCCTCCTCTCATTGCGTTGCTAAGGGCATACGAAAGCCTAAGGATGCAGTTCATGTGAGCTACGTTCATGCTCCAATGAGATATATGTGGGATCGCTATGATGAGTACTTCGGACCTGGACGAAGCTCATTACCTGTGAGTTTAGCAGCTCGCATCCTAAGAAAACGTCTTCAACAATGGGATAAAAATTCGAGCCAACCCAATCGCATTGACCATCTCATTGCCAATAGTCAATTCATCGCAAATCAAATTCAAACAGCATATGGACGAGAGGCAGAAGTCATACATCCCTTTGCTCAGTTAGACCGCTTTCATGGGCACCGCAAAGCAGGTCATCACTACTTAATAGTGACTGCGTTTGCTCCTTACAAGAGAATTGACCTAGCCATAGAGGCTTTCAATCAGCTCCAACTCCCCCTATTGATTGTGGGCTCAGGACAGAACGAATCTCAACTCAGAAAGCTAGCAGGCCCCACAGTTGAGCTCTTAGGCTCTTTATCCAACGCTGCAATTGCCGATCTCTACTCTAAGTGTAAGGCTTTTGTTTTTCCTGGAGTGGAGGATTTTGGGATCACTCCGATAGAAGCGATGGCGGCAGGAGCCCCAGTGATTGCACTGAAAGAGGGTGGCGCTACAGAAAGTGTTACTGAAAAGACTGGAATTTTCTTCTATCCTCAAACAGTTGAGGCATTGAAAGAAGCCGTTTTAAAGCTTGAAACTGGCTCAGTGAGAATTGAGGAAGCACATTGTCGCCAAAGAGCATCGGAATTCACAAGAGAGAGATTTAAGAAACAACTCTCAGAGAGCATTCTCAACATTTGGACTTCAAAACACAAGAATAAGGAAGACTTACTTAAGGTTATGGAAGTTTAAAAGTTTCGCTTTGATATCATATTTTATTCCAACATTCAATAATTGAACTTGCTTCTATTATCCTCCAAGGATAGATCGATCCTGATCTTTATTGGTTCAAAACTAGAGACGTATTTCAATATGAACAAGAAACACTCACTCCCTCAGAGCCGCCGCCAATTCTTAAGACAAGCAGGATCAGGACTCATTACTTTCGGATTTTTTGGATGCGCTCACTCCCTCAGTATACCTTCACTCTTTAATCAAAAGAGTGAGATACTAGATCACAACCTAACATCCTCATCACCAGTGGACCGCTCACATCAAACGCTCATGAGGCAAGACTTCAGCGGAGATGAGCCTCACCGTGCTCATAGTACGATTTGGAATAAAAAAGCGATTCTGGATCAACTTCAATCTCTTCAAAAATCAATCCCTACCGAGGAGAGTGAGATAGTAATCATTGGCGGTGGAATCAGTGGTTTAATGTCGAGCTACTTCCTTAGAGATCGCGCGCCTATTCTCCTTGAGCAAGCCCATCAATTTGGAGGTAACTCAAAGGCTGAATCCTGGGAGGGTGTGGATTACGCCATTGGAGCAGCCTATGTCACTACTCCAGAACCAGGCTCTCCCATTGATCTTTTTTGGAAAGAACTGGGCATTACTCAACGTGCAAGAACATGGAATAATGAGGAACATCTCTTTATTGATGGCAAGCTTTATTCTGAGTACTGGAGCAAAGGAACCCACTCCTCATCCCGTAGCCAATTCCAAAAAGTAGCGTCACATTTTAGGCAACTTAAGAATGAAGAAAAAGGATTCATCTATCCAGATATTCCAACTTACCAATCAAAGACTAGATCGTTCCTCAATCAACTCGATCAAGTCTCTCTCCTTCAATACATTGAAAATCTCCTGGATGGACAGTTGCACTCTGACCTTAGGCAATTCATCGAGTATTATTGCTGGACTGCATTTGGTGGCTCTGCTCATGAGATTAGCGCAGCCATGGGCTTGAACTTCTTAGTGGGAGAACTGGATTCAATCACTGTATTTCCCGGCGGAAATGCAGGAATTGCTGAAGCAACTTTTGAGAGTCTCAAATCCTACTTCGATAAGAACAAGATGAAAAATCGCCTCCGCCCCTCAAGCATTGTCTTTCATATTGAATGGGGACCGAAATTAAATCAGGTTTTTTACATCGACGAGAATGAGCAATTGAGACGCATCCAAGCCAAGTATGTCATTCTCTCATGCCCAAAATATGTCGTTAAAAACTTAATGACTGACTTGGAGCCTGAGAGAATTAAAGCCATTCATTCACTTAAATATCGCTCCTACATTGTTGGCTCAGCGTTAGTTGAGGAAAAACTAAAAAGACGTTTTTTTGATACCTACTTCTTGCCTGGCCGTAAACATCACTCTTCTGAGTCCATCAGACAAAGAGCAAAAAATCAGGGTGCCACTGATGTGATTCTAGGAAGCTTTGCTTCAACTCAGGAAAACCGCACAGTACTTACACTCTCCCAAAGCCTTCCCTATGATGATACCCGACAAGAACTTCTCAATCCCAGCGCTTATGAAGAATACCGTAAAAAGTTTGAGTCTCAACTCAAGGAGCTCATTCTTCCAGCCCTTCACCTTGCTCCAGAAAATCTTCGAGGAATCAAATTAGCTCGCTGGGGTCATCCTTTGCCTTTGTCAGCCACGGGACTGATCTCAAATCAGGTCGTGGATTGGTTGCACAAGCCTTATCGAGACTCCATTTACTTTATTGAACAAGATAACTGGGCACTCCCCTGCTTTGAAACAGCCTTCTTTGAGGCCAAGAAGTGGACATCTGAAATTCGATCCAAACTTCAACCAGTGTAAATCCTATGATGGCAATCAAGATGACTCTTCCCACTATCAAACCTTTAATAGGTTGAATAGGACACACCCCGAGCCCGTCTCTACTCTATTATTAGAACCCACTACGCCTATGAATTTATTCATCTTTTATCATTCAATACGAAGCATCATTTGACACATTACTAATAGATAAAATTAGTCAGAAAATAAGGAGAGCTCATCTAGAATAAAACCAAGATGAGAGACAGGAACTCGAGGCAAAAGTGTCAAAGAGACTTTTAAAGAGAATCTCGAAAAAAATCGCAGAGAGAGTCCAGTTTAAGCTTAAAGAAAAACCTTATCTTCTTTTATTTTCGGCATTCACTGCACTGAGTATTAGCATAGCCATCCTCTTCACTGGACCACATTAATCGACTCGAATCATCCTCATCAAAGTCTCTTGTCTTTCAACAAGATCAGAGATTTTGAGTTGAGTTAGCCTACGAAAACTAAAATCTTCAACAGTAAAGCTTGCCATCACACAACCTGCAAGCACTGCACGCCTGAGAAGCTGTTCCCAGCGCACAGGGTCTTTCTGTGCTAAATTCCGATGAGCTCCTGCTTCTGCAAGGTACCCCATGAAAGCTCCTGCAAAGCTATCTCCCGCGCCTGTAGGATCAACCACATGAGCTGTTGGATAAGCAGGCGCAATAAAAAATCCTTGAGAGGTCATGAGAAGCGCTCCGTAAGCACCTCTTTTTACAATTACAACAGAAGGACCCATTTTTTGAATCGCCTGTGCTGCTTTTAAAATATTTTTTTCCTCTGAAAGGAGGTAAGCTTCTCCTTCATTCAGAGAAATAATATCGACACGTGCTAACGTTTTTCTGAGCTCTTGAAGCTTTCCTGCAATCCAAAAATTCATGCTATCACAGGCAACTAATCGAGGCTCTTGCACCTGATCTAAAACCTTCTGCTGTAACTCGGGGTCAATATTCGCTAAAAATACATAAGGTGCACACGAATGTTTATGACTCAGTCGAGGATCAAAATGCTCAAATACATTCAATGCTGTTGAAAGTGTTTTTGCATCACTGAGATCTTGCCCATAGGAACCTACCCAATGAAAAGTTTTACCTGGAGCTACCTGCACTCCACTCACGTCGATTTTTCTCTGAGAGAGCCACAGGAGGTGATCTTTCGGAAAATCCTCTCCCACTACTCCAACAATATCTACAGGAGCATAGATTGAGGCAGCGATGGAGAAGAAATTAGCAGACCCTCCTAAGACTTGATCAACCTTACCCGCAGGGGTTTGAATCGAATCAAAGGCCATGGAGCCAACAGCTAGGATAGAATTTGGGTGTTGAGTCATAACTCGAGCAGTAAAACCTGCCCCTAGCACCCTGTCAATTAATAAATGATTTCACGCGGATCACGATATGTGGCTTTTCTCGTTTTCTTAACCTTTTTAGACTCGGGAGTGGAGACTAGCACACGAGGCTTTTTCTTCTCCAATACCCGTAAGACCTCCTCAAACCCCCTCCAACCCCGTTCAAGCGGCTGCCAGTTCAAAGTTGATAAAGAAGCTTGGCAAATTTCGCAATAAAATTGAAAACTTAGTTCCTCACTGTTTTTGGGATCTTCACCGTAATAGGCAATCCAGTTTTGGTCACTCGACGCCCAAAACCCACCCTTTTCATCTGTACTTAGAGAAAGGGTTCGAAAGAGACGTGTGATCACCTTAAGATCTGAAACATGTGTATACCCCAAACTCTGAAATGATTTCTGAACAACATAAGTGGATGGGATATGATCCCTCTCCCAGCGAAAAAGACCTTCCCTTTGGGTCACCTCATAGGCCCAAACTCCGAGTACCAGAGAAAGAACAAAAAGTAGACCTGCACTAAGAATAGCTTTTAACTTTTCTATTTTTTGAGGATCTTCACTTCCTTTGATACGCCGGAATGTATTTTGAGTCTGATTAAGTAGAGAGTGTATTCGCGCATAAACACCTGAGTTAAGCCTAAAATACTGAGAGTAATTAAAACGGCCCATAAGATTCCTTCAAATAGGATCTGTCCCTGGGTACAAAACAGGAATATGCCAGTGTGCTCTCCATTCTTGAGTCTTGGCTTCACTCTTTCTCTTGACCTGAGCAGCTGAGGCTCTGTTTTGATATTGTACTTGAAATAAAAATTCATTAGGCATATCTCCATCCCACCTGAGCAGCTGAGGTCCCACGTCATCAGGCACTCCTCGAGAAAACTCCAAGGCAGGTAATCTAAAAAGTCTGTCCCGCTGATTTCCGCAGAACCCAGGAACTCTCCACTTCATCTGCCTTAGCCTCCATTGAATGAGCAAAACCTCCTGCCTTGCAACTAAACCCAGAAGGGTTAGCTCCAACCCTGGAAGCAATGGAGCAAGAGCAGGCAGCACTCGCGCCACACGAATTGAGCCTCTTAAAACGCTCATCTTTGAATTCAAATCCTCAATCTCAATGAGTCGATCCCGAAAATCGAGAGCAACTTGCCCCACACATCGGTTGATTCTGAGTTGATGGTAAGTCATCCGAGACCATTTTTGCATCAGCATCCAGACGCCTAGACTTATGCTCACCCCCATACAAAGCAAAAGGAGACAAGAGATAAAAACAGATCCTTCTAATCCCAATTTGCTTTTTCTAGCCAAGGAAGCTCTACTCTTTCTGCCATTCCATGACACCGACCTTCCCCTCTCACCCCCCACTCAAACTT
>Ga0255098_1000022_pt1 | contig 71444 bp, 62 predicted proteins | sample Colum_Atlam_RepC_2_FD_188440 | JGI IMG/M metagenome (GOLD analysis project Ga0255098, IMG submission 188440) | Freshwater microbial communities from Columbia River, Oregon, United States - Colum_Atlam_RepC_8d | ecosystem: Environmental > Aquatic > Freshwater > River | place: USA: Oregon... | reverse complement strand
GGTAATAGTTTACTGGAAACTTCACCAAAACCAATTCTAAGATTGTCTTTTTGACAAAATCCTCTCACAATAACAGTGTCGTTGTCATTGATGAATTTTCTTTCAGTACCATCTTTTAAAGTTAAAGGTTTTTGTCCGCCCCAAGTTAATTCTAACATTGAACCAAAAGAATCTTCTGTTGGACCCGAAATCGTTCCACTTCCCATCATGTCGCCAGAATTTATTCTACAACCATTAATAGTATGGTGAGCCAATTGTTGCGCCATTGACCAATACATATATTTAAAATTCGAACGAGAAACAACAGTTTCTTCTGAATTTTCGGGTTTTATTAAAACTTCTAAGTTGATATCAAATGCTTTTTCTCCTTTTTGTTGTAAATAAGGTAATGGTTCTGGTGATTGCTCAGGACCTTTGACTCTAAATGATTCTAATGCATCCATTGTTACAATCCATGGTGAAATAGATGAAGCAAAGTTTTTCGCTAAGAAGGGTCCAAGTGGCACATATTCCCATTTTTGAATATCACGCGCACTCCAGTCGTTAAATAAAACCATTCCGAAAATATGTTCTTCTGCTTCTTCAACAGGAATTGGTTCTCCCATTAAATTAGCATCTGTAGTAATAAAAGCAGTTTCTAATTCAAAATCCACTAATCTTGAAGGACCAAAAACAGGAGTGGTTTCTCCGTTTGGTAACGTTTGACCATATGGTCTGTGGACTGGAATTCCAGAAGGAACTATCGTTGAACTTCTTCCATGGTAACCCACAGGAATGTGCAACCAGTTTGGTAATAATGCATTTTCTGGATCACGGAACATTTTACCTACATTAGTAGCGTGCTCTTTTGAACTATAAAAATCAGTATAATCACCAATTTGAACAGGTAAAAGCATTTCAATATCCTCAACTTTGAATATTACAACATCTTTATGTGCTTTATTGTCTCTTAATTTAGGATTATTTTCGTCAAAAAGTTCTGCTAAACGATTACGAACTAGTCGCCAAGTTTTTTTTCCATCAGAAATAAAATCATTTAAAGTATCTTGCATGAACATATCATCTGTTAAGTCGATACCTTCAAAATAACCTAATTGTTGTAAAGCGCCCATATCAATGGCACAATTTCCAATTCGAGTTCCAATTGTTATTACATCATCTTTTGTTATAAAAACTCCAAAAGGAATATTTTGAATCGGGAAATCACTATTTTCAGGAACAGTTATCCAAGATTTTCTATGAATATCGTTTGCGATAATTGGCATATTTGTAGTATTAGTTTGTTGTTTATAAAATATGAATCAAATATAAAATTATCTAACAATGTAACAAACCTTTTTTGTAATTTTGACCTAATTTTAACGAACATTTATTGTAATGCAACGCGACGAACAAATTTTTGACCTAATTCTTGACGAACAAGATAGACAAATTCACGGAATTGAATTAATTGCATCTGAAAATTTTGTTAGCGACCAAGTAATGGAAGCAGCAGGATCCTGTTTAACCAACAAATATGCTGAGGGTTATCCCGGAAAAAGATATTACGGAGGATGTGAAGTTGTAGATATTGTTGAACAAATTGCAATTAACAGAGCAAAAGCTTTGTTTGGTGCAGAATATGTAAATGTACAACCTCATTCAGGTTCTCAGGCAAATACTGCTGTTTTTGCAGCTTGTTTAAAGCCTGGAGATACAATTCTAGGATTTGATTTATCTCATGGAGGGCATTTAACCCATGGTTCTCCAGTTAATTTTTCTGGAAAATTATACAATCCTGTTTTTTACGGAGTAGAAGAGGAGACGGGTGTTTTAAACTATGATAAAATACAAGAAATAGCAACTGCAAACAAACCTAAAATGATTATTGCGGGAGCATCTGCTTATTCTCGCGATATGGATTTTAAACGTTTCAGAGAAATTGCGGATAGTGTTGGTGCATTATTATTAGCGGATATTTCACATCCAGCTGGATTAATTGCTAAAGGTTTATTGAATGACCCAGTTCCTCATTGTCATATTATAACAACAACAACTCATAAGACGTTAAGAGGTCCGAGAGGAGGAATGATTTTGATGGGTAAAGATTTTCAAAACCCATGGGGATTAACTACTCCAAAAGGAGAAATCAGAATGATGTCGCATGTCTTAGATATGTCGGTTTTCCCTGGAAATCAAGGTGGTCCTTTGATGCATATTATTGCCGCTAAAGCGGTTGCTTTTGGAGAGTGTTTAACTGATGAGTTTTTCCGTTATGCTATGCAAGTGAAGAAAAATGCACAAGCAATGGCTGAGGCTTTCAATAAAAGAGGTTACAAATTAATTTCAGGTGGAACTGATAATCACATGATGTTAATTGATTTAAGAAATAAAGGAATTTCAGGAAAAGATGCTGAAAACGCATTGGTAAAAGCTGAAATTACGGTAAATAAAAATATGGTACCATTTGATGATAAATCACCTTTTGTTACTTCAGGAATTCGTGTAGGAACTCCAGCAATCACAACACGTGGTTTAGTAGAAGAAGATATGGAAACGGTTGTTGCTTTAATTGATAAAGTGTTGATGAATTATACTGATGAATCTGTTTTAGAACAAGTGGCAGAAGAAGTAAATGATTTAATGAGCGAAAGAGCAATGTTTGTGTTCTAACATCAAATAGAATCTCATAAAAAAACTCCTGACTAATCATCAGGAGTTTTTTGTTTTACAAAGTTCGGATTTATTTTCCGTCTCTATCTACTTTAATTCTATCGTTTCGATTGACTAATTCCCATGCTAAGGCAAAAGCTAGTTGGGCACGTTTTGCTAAAGCATCATATTCAATTTTATCAGGCGTATCACTTGGTAAGTGGTAATCTGCATGAATTCCGTTAAAGAAGAAAATAGAAGGAATTCCTTTTTTAGCAAAATTATAATGGTCAGAACGGAAATAGATTCTCTCAGGATCATTTCTATCGTTGTATTTATAGTCAAACTCTAATTTTGTGTATTTTGTATTTACTTCTTCGTTTATAGTATGTAACTCGCTACTTAATCTATCGGAACCTATTACGTAAACATAATTATTTGTGTTTGGATGTAATGTGTCACGTCTTCCAATCATATCAATATTAATATCTGCAATTGTATTTGCTAATGGAAACAAAGGATTCTCGGAATAATATCTAGAACCATGTAAGCCATGTTCTTCACCAGTAACGTGTAAAAACAGGATAGAACGTTTTGGTCCGTGTCCTTTTTTCTGAGCTTCTTTAAAGGCTTGTGCAATTTCTAATAGAGCTACAGTACCAGAACCATCATCATCAGCACCATTATAAATTTCTCCATTTTTCATTCCCACGTGGTCATAATGCGCTGAAATAACTAAAACTTCATCTGGTTTTTCAGAACCTTTAATGAAAGCCCAAATATTTTCTGAATCATTCAATTTTGGAGCAAATCCTCTTTTCATGAATTCAGAAGGTACTTTTTGGTAAAAATCAGTTGCTCCTGGAGGAAAACTGATGCCCATTTTTTTGTATTCATTAATTAAATAATCACCTGCCTTTTTTTGTCCAGGTTCACCTGTGTTTCTTCCTTGCATTTCATCACCAGCAACAATATATAAGTGTTTGCTTAGTTCTGTAGCTGATATGGTGTTGATATAACTACCTGCATCTGCTGGATTTTTTTGTGCTGTTTGTGCTGATGAACAGCTAACAAGCATGGTGAAAACAACACCTGAAAATATTATTTTTCTCATAATAGCATGTGTAATTTATTTTTTTTCAATAACAAATATAATAGTTTGTAGTCAAATTTAAATTTTTATTATGAGCTGAGTGAAAAAAAATAATAAGTTGCTTAATCATTTATTAAATGAGTAGTGCTAATAATTTTGTTTTTTAGATTCTATTCTTATTTGTCTTTTGTCTCAAGTATATAGCCAATCCCGTGAATATTCGTTAATTTAATGGTTTCATCTTCATGTAGTTTTTTACGGAGTTTAGAAATGTAGGTATCTAAGCTTCTACCAACAAAAACACCATGATCTTCCCATACTTTTTTGGAAAGTTCTTCACGTTTGATAATTTTATTTTGATTCGCAACAAAAAGGCTTAACAATTCAACTTCTTTTTTAGAAAGACTAATTTCTTTTGTTTCTAACATTAGTTTGTTTTCACTTGGGTAGAAATGAAATTTACCAATCAAAATACTATTTTCATAAATTAAATTTGTTGGCTTTATTTTTTTCTCTTAGGAAATAACATAAAACTTAAAAGAAGACTTACTAATAAAAGTGCAATCCAAAACCAAATGTGTTTACTGTTTGAATTTACTGTTTTTTCTAAAAAACGTACTTCTATTTTATAACATTTTTGAGTAATGATTCTTCCTTGACAAGGAATGATGCTTTTTCCTTGGTTAGCATATTTTAAAAAACTATAAGCTACTTCTAAATCTTCGCATTGTTTTACTTCGATTTGGTAATCAAGAGGAAGGTTTGCCTGTTTAAAACTTCGGGCTACAATGATAACTAAACTATCAGGATTGATAGCAAGTGCTTTTTCAAAAGAAAGTTGATATTTTAACTCGGCTATTTTCTGTACAGGTAATATTAACGATGTACTATCGTTATTTGATAATAAAAGTTTGTTACCCACATCGCGCAAAGCAATTTTGACCAGTTCTGGAGCGGGTTCATTTTTTTTATTCGATAATAAAAGCATTATGGAAGCAAAAACTGCAAAACATAAGCTAATGTAAAAATAAATTTTTCTTTGATTCATAAGTTGTGCAAATAACATACAATTTAGTCATTTTTAAAAACCATTGACACTTCTTTTACATTCTTTTTACATTTTAAAGATTTGATTAGTCTAGTTTTACATTGAATTTAACAAACACCAAGTCAAATTAATTCTTTCGAATCAATTTTAAAAGCTGTGATGAACCAATTATGAAAAAAGTAAAGTTATTTCTCTTCCATTTTAAAACAATAACTATTTCAATGTTTTGTTTTTCATTATTTTTATCTTGTGCGGGGCAACTTGAAAATAATGAATTACCACTAAAAATTAAGCTTGAGCAATTTAAAATTCATGGAGATAGTATTAGTATGAAAGCTGAAACTTTACCCGAGTATAAAATCAGTCCACACGATAAAGAAAGCCAAGGATACCAAATAAGTGGCGTTGTACGAACTGTTTTTCAAGATAGTAAAGGAAATTTTTGGTTTGGCACACAAGATGGTCTTTGTCGTAAAGATAAAAGTGGTTTGGTCTATTTTTCTATAAAAGATTTGAATGGTCAAGATATAACGGTTCATGTCATTCTTGAAGATAAAGCAGGAAATATTTGGATAGGATATAATAATGGAATTGCAAAATATGATGGTGATTTTTTTACCAATTATTATGTGGATGATATTCAGATGTTTGGAGGGCTTTGGAGCATGATAATGGATACTAAAGGAACCCTTTGGATTGGAACAACACAAGGGGTTTTTACTTTTGATGGTTCAGCACTAACATCTTTTGAAATTCCTGAAGGAAAAGTAAATCCTAATATGGGAGTTAGTACTTCTAAAATGATCCATTCAATTACCGAAGACAGTAAAGGTAATATGTGGTTTGCCACTAATGGCGGAGCTTATATGTTTGATGGAAAGGCGTTAATAAACATTTCGGCAAAAGCTAAAATTTTATCCAATTTTGTAAATCAAATCATAGAAAGTTCGAATGGAAAGTATTTGGTTTCAACAGCTAATGGACTTTTTCGATACGATGGAAATTCATTTTATAACTTAACTGAAAAACTACTAGGTGAAAATGAAGGAATAGGCTATATTTTTGAAGATATAAACGGTACCATTTGGTTTACTGCAAATAAGCGCGATATTTATAACTATAATGGTGAAACATTTCAAAAAATTCAAATTAAGGAAGATGAATTTAGCCCATTGCCTTTTCAAATTTATCAAGATCAACAAAACCGATTATGGTTTTTAGGTTTTAAAGGAGCATATCGACTAGAAAATAATGCATTTGTAAATGTTACAAGGTTTGGACCTTGGTAGCACTAAAAAACATTTTACTTTTATTTATAATATTAATTTAAAAAATCTTCAATCATGAAACACAATTTAATTTATTTTTTATTGATTCTATTGTTCAACTGTAGTTGCACAAGTGTGAATTCTCAAGAAACCGCATCTAATACAAATGAACTAGATAGCATTAATATGATGCAAACTCATTTTAACGATGATGTAATACATGTTGATCAACTTTACACTTCAATTATTAGAGTAGATAGAGTAATTAAAAATGAATACATGCTATCAATACAAATGAATTTAAAAAATGGCTCGTATTTTATTTCACCTAATGAAAAAAGCGACTTTACAGGTAAATTTATCATTAATAATACTAACCCCGAAAAAATAATAGCTAACGAGGCAATTATTGAAACACCTCTTTCAAAGGGAGAACTGAATAATCATGGAAGCCTGGTTAATTGGGTTCGTCAAAGCACTAACTACAAACAAACCTTAAAAGTATTAACTAATGATGATTTTGAAGTGAGTGGTTATCTACAATTTACTATTGAACCTCGTTGTACTTTAGAGAAAATACCACTTATTCTTTCTAATACGAATGGAAAATTGAGTATCAAAATAGATGGATGTTAATATAGATTAGTTTTAACCCTCCAATGGTATTGCTTTTGGACTGAAAATTGATTATAATAATATTATGTAAAAATATCACATTCTTTAGTGCTTTAATAATAGATTAAAACAAATTATTAAAAAATATTGCAATTGTTTGTAATAGAAAAAGCGTTCTTTATATTATTTATTCAAACAACTAAATAGCTAAAAATATTTTAGAAAGTTTACAGTTGTATATTAGTTTTTTCATTGTAAGATTTATTTTGCAATAAAAAAGTTAAATTTTACAAAAAAATATAATCGATTTCGTTAAAACTAATTTTCAATCCAATTTTTTAAAATTTGTTTTCCATGCACCGTTAAGATGCTTTCTGGATGGAATTGTATGCCTCTAACATCATAAACAGAATGTTTTAATGACATTATTTGACCATTTTCATCAGTAGAAGTTATAATCAAATCTATTGGAAGATTTTTATTTGATAATACCCAAGAATGATATCTTCCAACATATAATTCATTAGGTAAGTTATTAAAAATAGAATCTTTTTCTTTTATAAAAATTTTTGTTGAAACTCCGTGATATACCTTTTCTAGATTGTATAATTTCCCACCAAAGACTTCGCCAATAGCTTGTAATCCTAAACAAACACCTAAAATACTTTTTGTAGGAGCATGTTTTTTGATAACTTCTTTCAATAAACCAGCTTCATCAGGAATTCCAGGACCAGGAGACAAAAGTATTTTTTCAAATTTTTCTAAATCTAATAGTTCAAATTCGTCATTTCTAAATACAGTAACTTCCACATTCAAATCCTCTAAATAGTGAACTAAATTATAAGTAAAGCTATCGTAATTATCAATGACAGCGACTTTCATTAATACAAACTTGGATATTTTGTTGGATTTGCCTCATTTATAATCGCATATACTTTCTCAAAAATATCTTCTGTTGAAGGTTTTGAGAAGTAATCTCCATCGGTTCCATAAGCAGGTCTGTGTGCTTTTGAAGCCAATGTTTGCGGTGCACTATCTAAATATTTATATGCATTTTGATTTTCTACAATTTCTTGTAAAATATAAGCACTTGCTCCACCTGGAACGTCTTCGTCAATTACTAATAAACGATTCGTTTTTGCTACTGATTTCACAATGTCGTGATTAATATCAAAAGGTAAAAGCGATTGAATATCAATGATTTCAGCGCTAATTCCAACCGATTCTAATTCATTTGCTGCTTGTTCTACTAAGCGTAAAGTTGAACCATAAGATACTAAGGTAATGTCACTACCATTTTTAATAGTTTCTACCACTCCGATAGGCGTTTTGAATTCACCTAAATTGGTTGGCATTTTTTCTTTTAAACGGTAGCCATTTAAACATTCAACCACCAATGCTGGCTCGTCAGAATCTAACAATGTGTTATAAAAACCAGCAGCTTTCGTCATGTTTCTTGGAACCAAAACGTGAATTCCTCTAATTGCATTGATAATCATTCCCATTGGAGAACCTGAATGCCAAACACCTTCTAAACGGTGCCCACGAGTTCTGATGATTAACGGTGCTTTTTGACGACCCGCTGTTCTATATTGTAAAGTAGCTAAATCATCACTCATGATTTGAATAGCGTACAATAAATAATCTAAATATTGAATTTCAGCAATTGGACGCAATCCTCTCATTGCCATTCCAATTCCTTGGCCAAGAATCGTAGCTTCACGAATTCCGACATCGGCAACGCGTAATTCTCCGTATTTTTCTTGCATCCCTTCCAAACCTTGGTTTACATCACCAATATTTCCAGCATCTTCGCCAAAAATTAAGGCTTCAGGATATTTTGAAAATATGGCATCAAAGTTATCTCTCAAAACCAAACGAGCATCTACATCTTCAGTAGTAGCATCATACTTTGGAGCAACTTCTTTTGTTTTTAAAACGGTCTTTTCCGATTGTGAAAACAAATGTGAACTAAATTTTGGTTGAATTTTGTTTAAGTAATTTTCAATCCAAGAAGCTAATGAAGCACGAGAGTTTTCTCTAATAATCATGCGTAAAGCTTTACGTGCAGCAACTAAAATGTCTTTACGAATGGGTTCTTTTATGGAAGCAATGTCATTAGCGATTTTCTCAACAAATATTTTATTTTCACATTGTGAAGCAATATTATTTAATAATTCAACTAATTCTTGTTGCTCTGATTTAATGGGCACTGTAAAATTAGCCCAAGCCATTTTTTTTCCTTCTAAAACATCTTTTTTAGCTTGATTGTCAATTTTATCTAATTCTTCAGAAGTAGCAATATTATTTTCAATTAGCCAAGTTTTCATTTTGGCTAAACAATCAAATTCTGTTTCCCAAGCCAATCGTTCAGCATTTTTATATCGTTCGTGACTTCCAGAAGTGGAATGCCCTTGTGGTTGAGTTAACTCTTGAACGTGAACTAAAACAGGAACATGTTCTTCACGTGCAATTTGTGATGCTTTTTGGTATGTTTCTACTAAAGCTGGATAATCCCAACCTTTAACACGTAAAATTTCGTATCCTTTATTATCTTCATCACGTTGAAATCCTTTTAAAATTTCTGAGATGTTTTCTTTTGTTGTTTGATAGCGTGCATGAACAGAAATTCCGTATTCGTCGTCCCAAACGCTCATTACCATTGGTACTTGTAAAACACCAGCAGCATTGATGGTTTCAAAGAATAAACCTTCAGAAGTTGATGCATTTCCGATTGTTCCCCAAGCTACTTCATTTCCGTTTTCTGAGAAATTAGTTTGGTTAATACCTGAAACATTTCTGTATATTTTAGAAGCCTGAGCCAAACCTAATAAACGAGGCATTTGCCCTGCGGTAGGAGAAATATCAGAACTCGAATTCTTTTGTTGCGTTAAATTGTTCCAATTTCCATTTTCGTCTAATGAATGTGTAGCAAAGTGCCCACCCATTTGACGACCAGCGCTCATTGGGTCAAAATTGATATCAGTATGACCGTATAATCCAGCGAAGAATTGTTCGATATTTAAACTTCCAATAGCCATCATAAAAGTTTGATCACGGTAATATCCAGAACGAAAATCTCCGTTTTGGAATGCTTTTGCTAATGCTAATTGCGGAACCTCTTTACCATCACCAAAAATACCAAATTTAGCTTTACCAGTAAGCACTTCTTTTCTTCCTAAAAGACTACATTCTCTACTGATTTTAGCAATTTTATAATCGTTGATGACTTCATTTTTGAAATCTTCAAAAGATACTACGTCTGGTGTTGTTTCTATTTTCATATGCCGTTTATACGAATTTGATAATTAAACAAATTTAAATAAAAGTAGGAATAAAACAATAGGGGTAGTGATTTTTTTTTAATTATTATTAAATTATCAATAGTTTTAATTTGAAAAACGCAATAAATTCATTAAAAAACGAATATAAGTTGCGAAATTATTATTTAATTAGGTAAAAAACTATTAAAGCCATTTTCTAGTAAATAGCGAAATTAATGTTTTTGGACTTAAAGTTATAACGAATCGAATTTGTTGGCCATAATTTGCATCGTTTAACGAAAATCCATTTGATGAATATACAGGTAAAAATAATTCAAAATAATCTGGAACTAAATTGAAGTGTAAACCTGAATCGTAAACAAATTTTACCTTATCATATTTGTTTTTTAACATTCCCGCATCACCATATATTTGAATCCAATTCCAAATATTAAAGGTACCATTTACAGTTGTAATCCATTGATTTGCATATCTTGTTTCTAACTTAGATTTAAATCCGCCTTCTCCGTAAACATATTGTTGACTATAAATTCCTGTTGTTTCACTTCTGCCTAGTAAGTTATAATCAAACATGTAATCGTTTGGTCGATCTAAACCAAAGCTGAAAAAATCAGAATTTGAGCTATTAAACATAAAGGCTCCAGCATAAAATCGTAAACTAATTTGTCTGTTATTTTCAAACAATTTTCTATAATGTAATTCGGTAGCTACTTTTCCAAATTTGCTCGAAATTTGTAAATCATTTGAAATTGAAAAATGTTTGGTACCTTCAGATTGAAAGTTACCATATTTTGCATTAAAAATGTTATAATTTTCAGTGTTTTCTGAAATAAAAACCGATTTTTCTCTATTGATATAAACTTGTCTTAGTTGTATAAATTCATTTTTATTGACCCTAAGATTTTTATCTCTAAATAAAAACTGAATAGTTGGAACAATATCGGTGTATTTAGCATCTTGCGCATAATGAAATAAACTACCTCTTAATAAGTATCTTATTCGATATAATTTTCCTTCATCTCTAATATTATCTTCGACTAAAAATGTTGCTTTTCCAACAAATTTTCCTGTGTTTGAAGAATACATTGGCGTTGCACTAAACGTAAAAGGTTTGTTTAAAATGGAACGATTACTTAATTTTAAACCTAAGGCAATACCGTCGTATGCATTGAATTCTACTTCTGGAACATAGAAAATTTGATTGTAATAAGGTTCTTCCAAATCTCTCATAAAATTAAATTTTATAGGTCGGTTGTTAAAGAAAAAGCCTTTTAGTGATTTCCAGTTGTTTCTTAAGTTGTATTCAGGAACTTCGTTATTGTAGTTTAAAGTTAATTTATTTGCTTCCATTCTTGGTATAACAATTGTGGAATCTGACTTTATGTTTGTTAACCAAGTTTTTTTAACTATTTGATTGTCCTTTAGTTGATATAAAGATATAGGAACATTCGTATTTGTTTTATTAATGATTTTTATTGAAATGGAATCTTTAGTTTTGGTAACTTTTCCAAATTTATAATCGATTAAATCTTTGGTTTCAATTATAGTTCTAAAAAACCAATTGATATCTTTTGGACTATTTTTTAATAAAACCGTTTCAAACTGGCGTGAATTGGTGCCAAAATATTGATTTTCCTGAATAAATTCTTTTATGGTATTATGAACAATGTCGTTTTCTAAATAACTGTCTAAATATTTTAAACTTAAACCTGCTCTATATTTACTAGCAATTTGTTCGTTAAATTTAATCAATCTGTTTTTTGGCTCATTAAGCGCTTGGTCTAAGTTTTTTCGAGCCATTAGCATATATAAATAGCTATATTGTTCGTTGAAATTTAGATTAACAAAGTGATAGGATTTTAATATTTTTAAATTAGCGATGTTTCCTGTCATTTTTAAGTTAGGATAATATTCCTCAACATATTGCATCATTAAAAACATTTGGATGCCATCATAAATCCAATAGTCTTTTCGTTGGTCTAGATTTAGATTTTCTTTTAAATAATTATTTAGATAGGTTTTTAAGAATTTCAATTCAAAAATTAAATTATCGGAAAACGGACTTAAAAAACTTGGGAGTTGATTTAATCCATAAAAAGGTTGTCGGGAATAATCTTCTTGAGTTATCAATATTTTTGAACAAAGCGGCATGCCTAATTTATCAGCAGTAAAACGACTAACTTTGTCAAAAATAATTACTTTGTCAATTTCATTAACTCTATTGTCTTCTAGTCCGCAACTTACTTCAATAATTTCATTTTTATAGTTTCGGTAAGTATTATTGGGTTGAAGGGTAAGTATCGCTTCGGGTTTGTTACTAGCTTTTAATATAATTTTTTTAGAATTTGATAAGTTTAGGGAATCGATTTCTTGTAAATTACTTGATAAAGAATAATTAGAAGGTAGTTCAAATTCTATTTCAAAATCAGAAAAAGCATTTGGAATATCATCAATGTTTTCATTACTATATTGCGTAAATTGTTTGTGTATAAATCGTGCGGGATTTAAATACCAATTTTTTAACGTAATTCTGCCATCATTATCGAATCCGTATTTTGTAAATTTAGAATCAGGAATTTTTACGGAATATACAAAAGTGAAACTCAATTTAGAACAAGGTAATATAGGTTGTGTTAATTCAATTTTAATTAAATCTATTTTTCCATCAGGTCGACTCCAAGGAAGCGGGTTGAAATTACTATCAATGATGTTTTTAACATCTGTGAAACCTCTTTCTTTTTCGGTTGCTAAATGAAAAGATCTAATAAATTCATCCGAAAATCGTTTTGCTAATGCGGAAGATTTTGAAGAAAATGCATTATTCCAGTCGTTTAAAATAATGTATTTTAAAGTGTCATTACTTGTATTGTTGTAGGTTAAAACTTGATTGACTAATAGCGTTTTTTCTTCAACATTAATTCTAACAGACATTTTTGAAGAGTGTTGAGAAAAAATATAGAAGGGAAAAAATAAAAAAACTATTTTGATAACAAATTTCAAATGATTTATGCATTTAATGTTAGATGACAAATAAAGTAAAAAGTTGCTTTAAATAATCATAATATTTTAAAATAAAATTAATTAATGCTTAAATAGAGTTTGTCTAGATAAAATTGAAGTCATTTCAATATTATATTCGTAATTTTGATTAAAATAGTTGTTATGTTTAGAAAAATACTCATCCATATATTTCTTTTATTAGGAATTTCTATTTATTCTCAGGTCGTTATTAACGAAATAGATGTTGATATGACTGGCTCAGATGTGAAAGAATTTATAGAATTAAAATCCACCACACCAAATTTCTCATTGGATGGTTATGTATTAGTTTTATACAATGAAACCAATTCATTAAGTTATTATGCAATTGATTTAGACGGTTATTCTACTGACATAAATGGAATTTTTTTATCAGGAAACACCGCAGTTTCTCCTGCGCCAACACTTGTTTTTCCTAACGGTAAAATTCAAAACGGACCCGATGTTATTGCTTTATATCAAGCAAATGCAACAGATTTTCCTGACGGAACATTGGCAACGTCAACTAACTTAGTAAATGCAATAGCCTATTCTACTGCAGCTGCAACAGCTACAAATTTAATGGCAATCTTGGGGCTTACCGTTTCAACAAACGAAAACATGAACGGTTTGGCAACTACCCAATCTATTCAACGTAAAAATGATGGAACATACGAAGTAAAAACACCAACTCCTGGAATGAATAATGATGGTTCGGGAATTATTTTGAATTATATAACAGTATCTACTTCTCAAACCAATTATAATGAAGGGGATGTTTTTGATTTTGTTTTTACAACGAGTCAACCTGTGACTGGTTCAGATTTGCTATTTAATTTTACGTTAGTAAACGGAAATTTCATGGTAAATGATTATACCAATACAAACTTAACTGTTTTAATACCAGTAGGGCAAACCACCGCTTCAAATACATGTACATTGTTTGATGATATAACGGACGAAGGTGATGAAGAGTTATTAATTGATATTCAAAGTGTACCCACAGGATACGTTATTAATAATGATAATTTAATTCTTAGAGTTTACGACAATGATTATGTTGTACAAACTTTTGGAACGCCTATAAACCCTACTTATAATATAGTTATACCAACAATCCCAACAGGTTATTACGATTCGTTAGAAGGATTATCAGGTAATGCTTTAAAACAAGCTGTTCAAGATATTATTGCAGCACCAACAGTACGATTACATAGTTATGCAGATATATGGGATATTATACGAACTGCAGATCAAAATCCTGAAAATTCCAATCAAATATGGGATATGTATTTAGAGATTCCAATGGCAAAATTAGATCAACAAACCACAAGCAGTATAGTAGGGAAATGGAATAGAGAACATATTTTTTGTCAATCTAGAGGAGGTTTTGAGGTGGCTAATGGTGATACTGCGGATGGAATTGGTATTTGGAATTCTACAAGTGCAGCAAGTGTTGTAGACGGTGTTTCAGATGCGCATCATATAAGAGCAGAGAATGGTCAGGAAAACTCTTCAAGAAATAATAAAAATTACGGAACTTTTAATTCATCAACGGTTTATGCAGGTCCTTCAGGAACTCAAGGTTCTTGGCGAGGCGATGTAGCAAGAGCATTGTTTTATATGGCTGTTCGTTTTGACGGTTTGAATTTAGTTAATGGCGATCCAAGCGAATATTTACCAAGTACATCTATAGCCTCTGGAAATATTGGTGATTTAGCAACTTTGTTAGTTTGGAACCATTCTGATCCAAAAGACGATTTTGAAATGAATCGAAATAATTACATTTATACATGGCAAATGAATCGTAATCCTTTTATTGATTATCCACTGTTAGTAGATTATATTTTTGGAGCCAATTTTGGCCAGCCATGGTCGTCAAGTTTGTCTATACAAAATCCTATTGAAAATAAGGTTGCGGTTTATCCTAACCCAACAACCGATTATATAATTGTAGCTGGTCTAGAAGGAAATTCAAAGGTTGAAATTTATACAATTACGGGCCAAATGGTTCAAAGTCAAAATTTTGAAAATGAAATTCGAATAAATATAGATTTAAATTCTGGAATGTATTTAGTTAAAGTTTCAAATGGATTCCAATCCACCACAAAAAAAATAATTGTGAAGTAAATAAAAAAGGTCAGATTTAAAATCTGACCTTTTTCTTTTTAAATTCCTGCTATTTCTTTTAGTTCTTTAACAAATCGTTCAGCTAAAACATCAGCTTCGCTTTGCGTTGGAGCTTCGGTATAAATTCTAATTATTGGTTCCGTATTTGATTTTCTTAAATGAACCCATTCAGTTGGAAAATCAATTTTTACACCGTCAATTGTTGTAATGTTTTCTGATTTATATTTTTCGGTCAACGTAGCCAAGACATTATCCACATCAATTTGAGGTGTTAACTCAATCTTATTTTTACTCATATAATATTGAGGATAAGAAGCTCTAATTTCAGCAACTGTCTTATCTTGATTTGCCAAGTAAGTTAAAAACAAAGCTACACCCACCATACTATCTCTTCCGTAGTGAGATGAAGGATAAATAATTCCTCCGTTGCCTTCTCCACCAATAATAGCATTGGTTTTCTTCATTAATTCTACCACATTTACTTCGCCTACAGCACTTGCTTGATAAGTTCCTCCGTGTTTTTCAGTAATATCTCTCAAGGCACGAGAAGATGACATATTAGAAACGGTATTTCCTGGTGTTTTAGATAAAACATAATCGGCAACAGCTACCAATGTATATTCTTCACCAAACATTTCACCATCATTTGAAATGAAAGCTAATCTATCTACATCAGGGTCCACTACAATTCCAAAATCGGCTTTTTCTTCCACAACTAATTTACAGATATCGCCCAAATGTTCTTTTAAAGGTTCAGGATTGTGGGGAAAATGACCGTTTGGTTCGCAATACAATTTTACGACTTCAACACCCATTTGTTCAAGTAAATTTGGAATAATAATTCCGCCAGAAGAATTCACACCATCCACAACTACTTTGAATTTCTTTGTTTTTACCAAATCGGCATCTACTAAAGGCAATTCAAGTACTTCATCAATATGAATATCCATGTAGGCATTGTTCTCAATAACTTCTCCTAAATTATCTACATCAGAAAAATCAAAGGCTTCTTTTTCGGCAATTTCTAAAATTAATTCACCTTCTTTTCCACTTAAAAATTCACCTTTTTCATTTAATAATTTAAGTGCATTCCATTGTTTAGGATTATGGGAAGCAGTTAAAATAATTCCACCATCTGCTTTTTCAAGAGGTACTGCTATTTCCACTGTTGGTGTTGTAGATAAACCTAAATCGATTACATCAATTCCTAGTCCAACCAACGTATTCATTACTAAATTATGTATCATTGGTCCCGAAATTCGGGCATCTCTTCCAATCACTACTTTTAATCGTTCGCTACTTTTAGAAGCGTGTCTTATTTTTAAAAATGAACCATAAGCCGATGCGAATTTTACTGCATCAACAGGAGTTAAATTGTCCCCAACCGCTCCACCAATAGTACCACGAATACCTGATATTGATTTTATTAATGTCATTTGTTTTACTTTTTTGTTGTACAAATATAATTGATGTATCTCGTAAAGACACAATGTCGCAAAGTTTTTTTTTATATATTTACGAAAAGAACTAAGAATACTATGAACTATTTAGCACATGTTTATTTATCAGGTAATCACGATTTGTTAAAAATAGGTAACTTTATGGCAGATAGTATAAAAGGCAATGACTACGAAAAATTTGATACCGAAATTAAAAAAGGGATTTTATTACATCGGCATATTGATAGTTTTACCGATTCGCATCCTATTTACCGACAAAGTAAGCATCGTTTACATGCAAAATACGGACATTATTCGGGTGTAATAATGGATATATTGTATGATCATTTTTTAGCAAAAAATTGGAGTATTTATTCAGACGAAAAATTAGAGAAGTATGCTAATGATTTTTATAAATTACTTGAAGCAAATAGAAATATTCTTACCGATAGAATTATTAGCATGATGCCTTACATGATTGCTAGAAATTGGTTTGTTAGCTATGCAACGATTTCGAGTATGGAGATGATTCTTTTTCAAATGGATTATAAAACCAAACATAGAGCTAATATGCAGGAGGCTATAGTAGAATTGAAAGATTTTTATTTTGAATTTGAATCGGAATTTTTTCTTTTTTTTGAAGAACTAATTCTTTCTTGCCAGCATAAATTAACGGAATTAAATGAAGTATAGCTTTTAACTTCTAATTTTAAAACTTAATTTCGCAATTAAATACAGAGTAATGCCAAGAAGTAAACCATTTTCCTTACAAACGTTTTTACATAAAACCTTCAGACGTTTAGAACGGTTTATTTTTCTTTTGAAATCGCTTTTAACTCCGCGTCAGTTTATTTATTTATCCTGTGTTCTTGTTGGAATTTCATCGGCGTTGGCTGTAATTATTCTAAAAACTTTTGCACATTGGGTATTTAAATCATCCCAAAAATTAGATGATATTTTACATCTTCCGTTCAGTAATAGTACTTTGCCAATCATCGGAATTATTATTACTGTAATAATTGTTAAAAAAGTATTGGATGGTTCTATAGAAAAAGGTACTTCGCAAATTATGTATGCTGTAGCTAAAAAGCGAGGCATTATGACTAGAAAGCAAATGTTTGCACAAATCATCACAAGTTCTTTCACAGTAGGGATGGGTGGAAGTGCCGGATTAGAATCACCTATTACCATTACTGGAGCAGCTTTTGGAAGTAATTATGCCCAAAATTATAGACTAAGTTACAAAGATAGAACATTGTTGTTAGCTTGTGGAGTTGCCTCTGGTGTAGGAGCTGCGTTTAATGCGCCCATTGCAGGGGTTTTGTTTGCTATTGAAGTTATTTTAGCCGAAATTAGTATTACTGCGTTTATTCCAATTATGATAAGTGCAGCAACAGGAGCTTTGGTTTCAACAGTAATGTTGAATGAAGATATCTTGTTTTCGTTTAAAAAAGTCCAATTTTTCGATTATCACAATTTGCCTTATTATATTTTATTAGGGGTTTTAAGTGGATTGGTTTCGATAAATTACGCTAGAACTTTTAGGAAAATTGAACACTATTTCAGCAGGTTGAAATTAAATATAATTAACAAAGCTCTTTTTGGAGCAACTATTTTGGGTGTATTGATTTTTTTGTTTCCATCGCTTTTTGGGGAAGGCTACGAAAGTATTAAATTATTAGCCGATAGTAACCCTGAACGCTTGGTTCAAAACACCGTTTTCGAACGTTTTCAGGAGTCAAAATGGATTTTGTTGTTATTTGTTGGAGCTACAATGTTGATTAAAGTTTATGCAACAAGTTTAACTTTAGGAGCTGGTGGAAACGGAGGTAATTTTGCACCTTCATTATTTGTGGGTTCTTATTTAGGATTTTGCGTAGCTTATTTCTTTAATATCATTGGTTTTGCAAAATTACCTATTGGCAATTTTACTTTAGTTGGTATGGCTGGTATTTTGAGTGGATTATTTCATGCACCACTAACGGCTATTTTTCTTATTGCTGAAATTACAGGTGGTTATAATTTGATGGTTCCCTTGATGATTGTTTCATCAGTTAGTTTTGCTATTTCTAAACGCTTTGAGCCTTATTCGTTTGATATTAAGAATTTAGCAGATAAAGGAGAAGTTTTTACTGATAATCGCGATTCAAATATTTTAAATTCAATAGATGTTGCCAAACTGATTCAAACTGATTTTAAAGCGATTTCGGTAAGTAATAACTTAGAAGTATTGGTTGAAAAAATACAACAATCTGATGCTGATATTTTTCCTGTTTTGGATGAAAAAAATAGATTATTGGGTTTAATTTTATTGGATGAAATCCGACCAATTGTTTTTTCACAATTCAAAGTTAAATACACTTCGACTGATGAGGTAATGCAGCCACCAAAAGAAATTATCTTTTATGATGAAACACTTGAAACCATCATGGAAAAATTTGACTCCTCAAATTGTAAAGTATTACCGGTTTTAAAAGACGGAGTTTTCCTGGGATTTATTTATAAACAATTGGTTTTGGAAAAATACAGAATGCGATTGAAATCGATGATTATTGAATAGTTCAAATTCATGAAAACTTTATAATTCCATTAGGAATTTTTGGAACACAGATTTAAAAAATTACATAAATTTTAAAAAATTCTACTATCTAAAATTTAGTTTCTTTTACTTAATTTTTTAATATCGGATAAAATATTTTTTTAATCTATCCGATATTATTACTTTTGTGGTTGAAATATAGAAACCATGTGGAATATTGATTTATCATATCGAGAAGAATTTCAATCAACATTCGATAGATTGTATGATAAATTAGCTGTGCTCAATCAAAACAGACCACTTCCGCATTCAGCTATTTCAAAAATAAAAGAATCACTTTCAATAGAATGGACGTATAATTCAAATAGTATCGAAGGTAATACACTTTCACTCCGAGAAACACAAATGGTGCTTCAAGATGGAATTACCGTTAAAGGAAAATCACTGCGAGAACATTTTGAAGCAAAAAATCACGAGCATGCAATTAATTATTTATATCAAATCATAAATGATGATTATGTAGTAAGAAGTATTGATATTTTATCACTACATGGTTTGGTGTTACGCACCATTGAAGATGATTTTGCAGGAAGAATTAGAAATGCGGGTGTTCGTATTACAGGTGCAAATTTTATTCCGCCAAATGCTAATAAAGTTTCTGATTTACTAGATGAATTGATTCTGTTTGTAAATGAAAATCCATTACAATTAAATGATATTGAGTTGGCTACCATTTTTCATCACAAATTAGTTTGGATTCACCCTTTTTTTGATGGAAATGGAAGAACGGTTCGTTTAGCCATGAATTTATTACTCATGCGAAAAGGTTTTCCGCCTGCAATCATCTTAAAAAATGATAGAAAAAAATATTACGACGCTTTAAACCAAGCCAATAATGATAATTATCAAAAGTTAACGTTATTAATGTGTCAAGCTTTAGAACGAACGGTAAATATATATTTAACTTCTATTCCTAGTGATAACGAGGAGGAGTATCAATCTATTGCAAATATTGTAAACGAACCTAATACACCTTATAGTCAAGAATACGTTAGTTTATTGGCACGTCAAGGTAAAATAGATGCATACAAAGAAGGTAGAAATTGGGTCACCACAAAAAAAGCCATCAACGATTACATCAATAATAGACAGAGAAAGCGTTTACTATAGCGCTTTCTTTTTTTATTTTCTTCACACTTGTCTACTCTAAAAATTGGTTTGAAATCAGTATCTTTGCGTTTTGCCAAAAATTATGCAACACACAACTGAAGAAACTATCGAAATTATTGGCGCTAGAGCCCATAATCTTAAAAATATTGATGTATCTATTCCGCGCGAAAAACTGGTAGTAATTACTGGTCTTTCGGGGTCTGGGAAATCATCATTGGCTTTTGATACCATTTATGCTGAAGGACAACGTAGATACATTGAAACGTTTTCTGCTTATGCGCGTCAGTTTTTGGGCGGATTAGAGCGTCCGGATGTGGATAAAATCGACGGACTTTCGCCTGTGATTGCCATTGAACAAAAAACTACAAGTAAATCACCTCGTTCTACTGTGGGAACTATTACAGAAATATACGATTTCTTACGTTTGTTATATGCTAGAGGAGCTGATGCTTTCAGTTACAATTCAGGTGAGAAAATGGTTTCTTACTCGGATGACCAAATAAAACAGTTGATTTTAGAGGACTTTAACGGAAAACGCATCAATATTTTAGCGCCAGTTGTTCGTTCTCGTAAAGGACATTATCGCGAATTATTTGAGCAAATTGCCAAACAAGGTTTCTTGAAAGTTCGTGTAAATGGTCAAATTCGTGATTTAGAATTTGGAATGAAAGTCGATCGCTATAAAACCCACGATATTGAAATTGTAATTGATAGAATGGCTATCGATACCGAAGAAGATACCGACAAACGTTTATCGGAAAGTATAAAAACCGCGATGTATCATGGTGATGATGTAATGATGGTGATTGAACAAGAAAGTCAAGAAGTGCGTTTTTACAGTCGTAACTTGATGTGTCCAACTTCTGGAATTTCATATCCAAATCCGGAACCAAATAATTTTTCATTCAACTCTCCAAAAGGAGCTTGTCCATGTTGTAACGGATTAGGAACTGTGAATGAAATCAACTTACAGAAAATCATACCCAATCCAAAATCATCAATAAAAAATGGTGGTTTTGCACCTTTGGGTGAATATAAAAGTTCATGGATTTTCAAGCAATTGGAGATTATTGCTCAAAAATATGATTTCAAAATAACCGATGCCATTGAAACGATTCCACAAGATGCTATGGATATGATTTTGTATGGTGGAAACGAGAAATTCTCAGTCGTTTCAAAAGTGATGGGGATTACCAAAGATTATAAAATCGATTTTGAAGGAATTTCCAACTTCATTAAAAATCAATACGATAATTCCGATTCGGCAAGCATTAAACGCTGGGCAAAAGAATTCATGGACGAAAATGATTGTCCAGAATGTGAAGGCACCCGTTTAAGAAAAGAATCATTATATTTCAAATTGAACGGAAAAAATATTGGTGAATTAGTTCAAATGGACATTGCAGAATTATCCGAATGGTTTGCTGATTTAGACAATCATCTATCTGAAAAACAAAAAGTTATCGCTGTTGAGGTTGTTAAAGAAATTACGTCCCGATTGCAATTTTTATTAGATGTTGGTTTGATTTATTTATCACTCAACCGAAGTTCAAAATCGCTTTCTGGTGGTGAAGCTCAACGTATTCGATTGGCGACACAAATTGGTTCGCAATTGGTTGGTGTTTTATATATTTTGGATGAACCGAGTATTGGTTTGCATCAAAGAGACAATGAACGTTTGATTAAATCGTTAGAAAGTTTACGCGATATTGGAAATTCAGTAATCGTAGTAGAACACGATAAAGACATGATTGAACGTGCCGATTATGTAATTGATATTGGTCCGAAAGCAGGTCGTTTTGGAGGACAAATCATCAGTAAAGGAACGCCGAAAGAATTATTACAAGAAGATACCATTACCGCGCAATATTTAAATGGTAAAATGAAGATTGAAGTGCCAAAAACACGTAGAAAAGGCAACGGAAAATCTATCAAATTATCTGGTGCAACAGGAAATAATTTAAAAAATGTTTCGATTGAAATTCCATTGGGAAAATTAGTTTGTGTAACTGGTGTTTCGGGAAGTGGAAAATCGACATTGATTAATGAGACGTTGTATCCGATATTAAACGCACATTTTTTCAATGCGGTAAAAAAACCACAACCTTACAAAAAAATCGAAGGTTTAGAACATATTGATAAAGTAATTGACATCGACCAAAGTCCGATTGGAAGAACACCGCGTTCAAATCCAGCAACTTACACAGATGTATTTTCAGAAATTAGAAGTTTATATACGCAAACGCCTGAAGCAATGATTCGTGGTTACAAACCAGGAAGATTTAGTTTTAATGTAAAAGGTGGTCGTTGTGAAACTTGCGAAGGTTCGGGTGTTAGAACCATTGAAATGAGCTTTTTACCAGACGTTTATGTGGAATGTGAAACTTGTATGGGAAAACGTTTCAATAGAGAAACTTTGGAAATTCGTTACAAAGGAAAATCAATTTCGGATGTATTGAATATGACGGTAGATGAAGCCGTAGAATTCTTTGAAAATATTCCAAAAATCTATCGAAAAGTAAAAACCATTCAAGATGTTGGATTAGGTTATATTACCTTAGGCCAACAAAGTACAACACTTTCAGGTGGTGAAGCGCAACGTATTAAATTGGCAACAGAGCTTTCTAAAAAAGATACGGGTAATACCTTTTATATTTTAGACGAACCAACCACAGGATTGCATTTTGAAGACATTCGAGTTTTGATGGATGTAATTAATGTGTTGGTTGAAAAAGGAAATACAGTATTAATCATCGAGCATAATTTAGATGTTGTAAAATTAGCGGATTATGTAATTGATATTGGTTACGAAGGTGGAAAAGGTGGTGGAGAGGTTGTAGCAAAAGGAACTCCCGAAGAAATTGTAAAAAATAAAAAAAGTTATACAGCGCAGTTTTTGAAAAAAGAATTATCTTAGCAACCTAATTACTACACACAACAACACTGCTAAAACTTTATTATTAACTCTAATAATTTGTTTTTCAACAAATAAATAAAATTATTATGGCAGCAGATCAATACGAAAACGAAGATCACAGAATTCAAGAAAAATTCAAGCAAAAAACTTGGAACGAAATACGATCAAACGATTCTTGGGCAATTTTTAAAATCATGTCGGAATTCGTAAATGGTTATGAATCCATGGGAAGAATAGGCCCTTGTGTGTCTATTTTTGGTTCGGCAAGAACAAAACCAGAAGATAAAAACTATTTATTAGCGGAAAAAATTGCTTTCAAAATCAGTAAAGCTGGATATGGTGTAATTACAGGTGGTGGTCCTGGAATCATGGAAGCAGGAAACAAAGGTGCTCACTATGGAGGCGGAATTTCGGTAGGTTTAAACATCGAATTGCCATTTGAACAACATTATAACCCATATATCGATAAAGATAAAAACTTAAACTTCGATTATTTCTTCGTAAGAAAAGTAATGTTTGTAAAATATTCACAAGGTTTCGTAGTAATGCCAGGTGGTTTTGGAACATTAGATGAATTGTTCGAAGCGGTAACATTGATTCAAACAAAGAAAATTGGAAAATTCCCTATTATTTTGGTTGGAACTGAATTTTGGTCAGGCTTATTAGATTGGATTAAAACCGTTATGATTGACAAAATGAAAAATGCTAATCCAGAAGACATGAACTTAATCAAAGTCGTTGATACAGAAGATGAGGTATTAGAAGCCTTAGATAACTTCTACAAAAAATACAACTTATCTCCAAACTTTTAAAAAACGAAAAAGTCCTTCAAACGAAGGACTTTTCTATTTTGAAATAAATTCTTTTATTCTTTGAATTACCGCTTCATCGCCTAAAATCTTACGATGGCCTAAACCTTCAGTAATCATAATTTCGGCATGTTTTAAATGCTTTTGGATATGATATGCTCCTTTTACCGAAACCTCGTCGTCGTCTTTATCGTGAATAATTAATACAGGAATTTCGGTTTTTTCAGCGGCTTTGTAAGCAGAATAATCGTCCATTTTTCCACCATATTTTGCTTCAAAATAATCTCTTAGCTTAATTGCATATTCTGGTTTTAGTTTTAATTTACTAATAAAATCAATAATAATATCTTGGATAATATCGCCAGAGCCAATAGTAACAGCTTTTTTTACGTTAAGATTTTGTTTTATCGCATTTAGAACTGACATACCTCCGAGTGAATGCCCAATAGCAAATTCAAACGGACCATATTGCTTTTCTATTTCTAAAATAGAGGCAATAAATTCAATCATAATCGACGAATTTCCTTTCGATTTTCCATGAGCTGGCGCATCAAAACTAATGGTCATATAGCCCATATTTAGCAATTCATCTGCAATTTTAACTAGTTGCGTTCCTCTTCCAGACCAACCGTGCACTAATAAGATTTTCTTTTCACTTTTTCCATATTCATACACTACAATTTCTTTTTGAATTTCGGGAACTAGTATGCTTTTTTGGACACTTTCGTGTTCCATATGAAGTTCACGCTTCGGTAATTTATGTTTAATTGGGGTCGTAAAAAGTTTGGCTGCAAACTTAGTGGTAATTGAAGAAGAAATTGCTTGTAGAAATTTTGCTGTAAACAAAATAGCTTTTGGAATTTCTATAACTTGAGATTGCTTTTGTTTCTTTTTGGGCATTTTGTAAAATTTTACGAAAGGTACAATATATATAAAATAGTTTTAAAAAAGAGATTATAAATAATAGTTAAAAAAGACATGAAAATTGGATTTAAGTAACAAGTGAAAATTAAAAAGGCGTAAATTTGTAAAAAATAATTACCATGAATTTAAAAATTAAAATTGTTGGACTGATAGCTTTTGCATTGGTAGTTTCTTGCGCAAAAAATCCATTTACCGGAAAAAGTACTTTGGCATTGGTTCCAAATAGTGAAATTTTGCCATCAGCTTTTCAGCAGTACAATCAGTTTTTGTTTGAAAACAAAGTAATTACAGGAACAAACGACGCTAAAAGGGTAGAGACTGTTGGGTCTAAAATAAAAGTAGCCGCAGAGCGTTGGTTAAACGCAAATGGACATGCGGGTTATTTAGAAGGATACGCATGGGAATATAAATTAGTAGATAGCAAAGAGGTTAATGCTTGGTGTATGCCAGGTGGAAAAATTGTTTTTTATACTGGAATTATGCCAATTTGTAAAGATGATGCAGGAATGGCTTCAGTAATGGGGCATGAGGTGGCACATGCTTTAGCAAATCATGGGAAGCAAAGAATGAGTGCAGGAGTTTTGCAACAAGCAGGAGCTGCAGGATTGTCTGTTGCAACGGGGAATAAATCTCAAGAAACGCAACAATTAGCCATGACAGCTTATGGAGCTACTACACAATTTGGTGGAATGTTGCCATTTAGTAGAGCACATGAAAGTGAAGCGGATATGATTGGATTAACATTGATGGCAATTGCAGGTTACAATCCTGATATGGCTGTAGCATTTTGGGAAAGAATGGCAGCGCAATCTGGAGGTCAAGCACCACCAGAATTCATGAGTACACACCCAAGTAATGCTGCTCGAATTGCAAAAATAAAGGAGTTAATTCCACAAGCAAAAGCAGAAGCAGCTAAGTTTGGCGTTACCTTCAAATAATTAAAAAAATACTATTATATTTGATTCCCGACACTGTCGGGAATTTTTATTTTAAAAAAATAGGTATGCAAAAACTTCAAAAGGGAGATTCAAAACTTTTAAACGCTTGGGCGTTTTATGATTGGGCAAATTCGGTTTATGCTTTGGTAATTTCGTCTACTATTTTTCCGTTGTATTATGGCGCTTTGTTTCGCCAAAAAAATATAGAAGAAATTGTATTGTTTGGTTTTTCAGTTCGAAGCGAAGCTTTAATAAGTTATGTAACGGCATTAGGTTTTTTAATTATTGCTTTTATCTCGCCATTATTATCTGGAATTGCCGATTACATGGGAAATAAGAAGTTTTTTCTAAAACTTTTCTGTTACATTGGAGCCATTTCTTGTATGTCGTTGTACTTCTTTTCTTTAGATACGGTTGTTTTAAGTTTGGTTTCTTATTTGTTGGCGTTAATAGGTTTTTGGGGAAGTTTAGTTTTTTATAATTCGTATTTACCTGATATCGCTCACAAAGAGCAACAAGATAAAATTAGTGCAAAAGGATTTAGTTTGGGATATGCAGGAAGCGTTGCTTTGTTGTTGATTTGTTTACCGATGGTTATGTTCGTTGAAGATGAACAGAAACTACAAATGATGCGTTATTCATTTCTTTTAGTAGGAATTTGGTGGATGGGATTTAGTCAATACACGTATTATTATTTACCAAACAATAAAAATGAAAACAAACTACATAAAAATGTAATTTTTAGTGGCTTCAAAGAATTAAGAAAAGTTTGGAACCAAATAAAAGAATTAAAATCATTACGTCGCTATTTAGGGGCTTTTTTTGTTTATAGTATGGCAGTTCAAACTATCATGATTATTGCTGCTTATTTTGGAGAAAAAGAAGTACAATGGGGAAGTGATAGTAGTAGAATTATTGGATTGATTACAAGTATATTAGTAATTCAAGTTGTAGCTATTTTTGGTGCATTGTTTACATCAAGATTAGTTCTAAAATATGGAAACATTAAAGTATTAATACTTTTAAATTTCTTGTGGATTTTAATTTGTACCTATGCTTATTTTGTAGTCACACCAATTGATTTTTACATAGCAGCATTTTTCGTAGGATTGGTTATGGGAGGAATTCAATCCTTATCGCGTTCTACCTATTCTAAATTTATTCCAGAAGACACAAAAGACACTACTTCTTTCTTTAGTTTTTATGACGTAGCAGAGAAAATTGGTATTGTAATTGGAATGTTTACTTATGGATTTATAGCTGATATTACGGGTAAAATCCAAAACGCCATCTTATTTTTAATCTTATTTTTTGTTGTAGGATTACTTTTATTACTCAGAGTGCCAAAAAAATAAAATATCTTTTTATATTTGGAAACTTTTAAAATTTAATTATGAAATCTATAAAATCAATCGTAAAATTTTTAATTTTATCAATAGCATTAGTAACTGTTTCTTGTGATAACGAACCAATTGATCCAGCAATTGATATTTCTGCAAGTTCATCGGTTACAGGTACCTATTATATGACCGCTTTTAATTCTTCAATTCCTACCGATTTGAATGGAGATGGTACTGCTTCAACTAACCAAATGGATGAAACAAATTGTTTTAATGGGGGTTTCATTACTTTAAACAGTGATAACACTTTTGTTGCAAATAGTAAGGGAATTGATATTAATATAGATGGAGCAACTTCAACAATTGAATGTTTTGATGAAGGAAATTTTACAGGAACTTGGGCTTTATCAGTTAATCAATTATCTATTACTTATTTAGATGAAGGAGTTGAATATACAGATGTTGCTACTTTATCTGGAAATACGATAGTTTCAACAGTTCAAAATGGAGAAGTTGTAGGAACTACTTCAGGTGGAGAACCAATTTATTTAACATCAAACCTTCAAATTATTTTCACTAAATAAACAATTGATGTAATAAATTTTAGATCCCGATTGTTTCGGGATTTTTTTTATGGCATACATCTTGAACTATAACTTTTGAATTTGCTGTTTAAGGTTAATTTATGATTTGATTATCAATAAAATAAGCTTGTTATTTGTAATTTAAATAGTTGATATAATTTAATATACTGACAAAAAGACCATATTTATACATATGCCACATCACAAAATATTAGCGATTGACAATTTGTCACTTCAGGAAATGGATCCCGATTCAGAATTGATTCCTTTAATGACGCCCGAAGATGAAGAAGAAATGAATAATGAGGCTTTACCTGAAGATATAGCCATTTTACCTTTACGAAACACTGTTTTATTTCCTGGGGTTGTAATTCCTATTACCGCAGGAAGAGATAAATCAATTAAATTGATTAATGATGCCAATGCCAAAGGTAAAATCATTGGTGTTGTGGCTCAAATTGATGAAAATGAAGAAGATCCATCACCAAGCGATGTACATCACATTGGAACGGTGGCTCGAATCATGCGTGTTTTAAAAATGCCTGATGGAAATACAACTGTAATTCTTCAAGGGAAAAAACGCTTTGAAATTGAGAATTTTACGCAAGAAGAACCTTATCTTAAAGCTAAAATTAAAGAGGTTGCTGAAGAACGTCCAAATAAAAAAGATGTTGAATTCAAAGCTATTATTGAATCTATAAAAGAATTAGCTATTCAAATCATCAAGGAAAGTCCAAATATTCCTACCGAAGCTACTTTTGCTATTAAAAACATTGAAAGTAATCCGTTTTTAATCAATTTTGTTTCTTCGAATATGAATCTTTCAGTAGAAGAGAAACAACAATTATTAGCGATAAAAAATCTAAGAGATAGGGCTTTAGAAACGTTGCGTTTTATGAATTTAGAGCTTCAAAAGTTAGAAGTACGCAATGATATTCAATCTAAAGTTCGTTTTGATTTAGACCAACAACAACGCGAATATTTCTTACAGCAACAAATGAAAACCATTCAAGAAGAATTGGGTGGCGTTTCGTATGAAGCTGAAATTGAAGAAATGCGTGCTAAAGGATTAAAGAAAAAATGGGACGATAAAACAGCAAAACATTTCGAAAAAGAATTGTCAAAATTGCAACGTACGAACCCAAATTCTCCTGATTTTGGTATTCAACGCAATTATATCGAGTTGTTTTTAGAATTACCTTGGAACGAGTTTACAAAAGATAATTTCGACTTAAAACGTGCTCAGAAAATTCTTGATAGAGACCATTATGGCTTAGAAGAAGTAAAAAAACGTATCATCGAACATTTAGCAGTTTTGAAATTGCGTAACGATATGAAATCGCCAATTCTTTGTTTATATGGTCCTCCAGGTGTGGGTAAAACTTCCATAGGAAAGTCGGTTGCCGAAGCTTTAGGTAGAGAATACATCAGAATGTCGTTAGGTGGTTTACGCGACGAAGCAGAAATTCGTGGTCACCGAAAAACCTATATTGGTGCTATGCCAGGACGAATTCTTCAAAACATCAAAAAGGCAAAAACATCAAATCCGGTGTTTGTTTTAGATGAGATTGATAAATTATCGACCAGTCATAATGGCGATCCATCATCGGCGTTGTTAGAAGTTTTAGATCCAGAGCAAAACAAAGAATTCCATGATAATTTCTTGGAACTAGGATACGATTTATCAAAAGTGATGTTTATTGCAACATCCAATAGTTTGTCAACCATTCAACCTGCACTTCGCGATCGTATGGAAATCATCGAAATGACGGGTTATACGATTGAAGAAAAAATCGAAATTGCAAAAACACACTTATTACCAAAACAATTAAAAGAGCACGGATTAACCGCAAAAGATTTACAAATTGGTAAAAAACAATTAGAAAAAATCGTAGTTGGTTATACACGTGAATCAGGTGTTCGTGGTTTAGAGAAAAAAATTGCTCAAGTGGTGCGTCATGCTGCAAAATCAATTGCAATGGAAGAAACTTACAACGTAAAAGTTTCGGATGCCGATATTTTAGAAGTATTAAAATCGCCTAGAATGGAGCGCGATAAATACGAAAATAACGATGTGGCTGGAGTTGTTACTGGTTTAGCTTGGACTTCTGTAGGAGGCGATATTTTGTTTATTGAATCTTTGATTTCAAAAGGAAAAGGAGCAATGACCATGACAGGTAATTTAGGAACGGTTATGAAAGAATCGGTGACAATTGCTTTGGAATATATTCGTGCAAATGCTGAATTTTTAGGCATCAATCCGGATGTTTTAAACAATTACAATATTCATATTCACGTGCCAGAAGGTGCCACTCCAAAAGACGGACCAAGCGCGGGAATAGCGATGTTGACTTCTATGGTTTCTTCATTTACTCAAAAAAGAATCAAGAAAAATATCGCAATGACCGGTGAAATTACTTTGAGAGGAAAAGTATTGCCTGTTGGGGGTATCAAAGAAAAAATCTTAGCTGCTAAAAGAGCCAATATCAAAGAAATCATTTTATGTAAAGAAAACGAACGTGATATTGACGAAATTAAACCAAACTACATTGAAGGTTTAACGTTCCATTATGTGGATAAAATGAGCGAAGTTTTAGATATTGCCATTACCCAACAAAAGGTAAAAAATTCAAAATCACTAGAAATTAAAAAATAAATACTAGGAATTAAATAGTATACCAATAAGAACTCTCATTAATTCATTTATTGAGAGTTCTTTTTTTGTTTAGTATCTGATATAATTTTATCTTCGCAGTTGCGTTATAAGTAAGATTAACACCATAAAATGCTCAAGAAAACAATATTATTTTTTCTATTGCTACTATCGACTACTACTTTTAGTCAAATAGGTGGTAAAAGTGTATATCAGTTTTTAAACTTAGCGCAATCGCCAAGACAAGCAGCTTTAGGTGGAAAAACGGTTACAGTAGTTGATTACGATGTAAATCAAGCGTTTTATAATCCGGCTACAATTAATGCAAAAATGCACAATCGCTTATCTGCAAATTATGGAAGTTATTATGGCGAAGTGTCCTACGGAACGGCTGCTTACGCGTATACTTATGATCGACATTTACAAACCTTTCACGCAGGAATTAGTTACATCAATTACGGAACTTTTGAAGGAAGAGACGAATTAGGCAACCAAACGTCTGATTTTACAGGAAGCGAAGCTGCTTTATCGTTTGGATATGCTTATAATTTGCCTTGGACAGACATGTATGTGGGTGCCAACGCAAAATTAATTTCTTCTACTTTAGAAAGTTATAATTCATGGGGCGCTGCAGTAGATTTGGGATTTTTATATGTTGATTATGATAACGACATTAATTATGGTTTAACGGTTAGAAATTTAGGATTTCAAATCAAACCTTATGAAGATACCAATGAAAAACTCCCTTTAGCTATAGATGCTGGAATTTCACAATTGATGGAGAATGTACCCATCCGCTGGCATATGACCTTTGAAAATTTACAACAATGGAATATAGCTTTTTCAAATCCAAATAGGGCAGAGAGTAATATAGACGGAGGTACAACTGAAGAAAAAGTGTCTTTTTTTAACAACGCTTTACGACATTTGATTTTAGGTGCCGAATTGTTTCCAGAAAAGGGATTTAATATACGATTAGGCTATAATTTTAGAAGAAGCGAAGAGTTACGAATTTTAGAGCAACGAAATTTCTCAGGAATCTCCGTTGGTTTTGGAATTCGATTTGGAAAGGTTAAATTTGATTATTCGTATTCAAGATATACCGTAGCAGCCAATACCAGTTTGTTTGGTTTGATGATTGATTTGGAGTAGAAATTGAGTGATTAGTGAAAAGTAATTAGTGATTAGCTTAAATATGTTTTAATCATTTACTAATTGTTCTCTATTTAAATTTAAAAAAGGATTTTAATGAAAAATTTTATATTACTAATCTTGTCATTTTTAATTTTTTCTTGTGATGATTTAAACAAAGATTATTCTTTTAATGGTAAAGATATTAATATGGCAGAAGATGGTTCTCCATTGCATCATCCAAATTACGATACTGTTGAAAAGTATAGCTCAAGTATAAGAAATTTTGAAAAACAGGTTTTGAATGATACAACAGTTATTAAGTTTAATATTTTTTCTGATTGTTGTCGAATTCCAACGGATGATGTGAAATATTCTAATGATACAATTTATATTTTTTCAAAATTTGAATCAGGATATTTGTGTGATTCTTATTGCGAGTACTTGTTTGAGTATCATTTTTCAAATGAATCTATTAAGAATAAAAAAATTATTGTAAGATAAAGTTATGTAGAATAAGTATTCTACTTTTAATGAATATGAAAAAAATTACCATCGCAATCGACGGTTTTTCGTCGACAGGAAAAAGTACATTAGCTAAGCAATTAGCTAAAGAATTAGGTTACGTTTATGTTGATACAGGTGCAATGTATCGTGCAGTGGCTTATTTTGCAATGCAACATAACTTGGTTTCTGAAATGCATTTAGATAAAGCAGGTTTAGTAGCCCAATTGTCAACGATTAATTTACGTTTTCAATTCAATCCTGCTTTAGGATTTGCCGAAATGTATTTGAATAATGAAAATATTGAAACCCAAATCAGAACCATCGAAGTTTCTCGCATGGTGAGTAAAGTGGCCGAAATTTCAGAAGTGCGTGCTAAATTAGTAGAACAACAGCAAGAAATGGGCAAAGACAAAGGTATTGTGATGGATGGAAGAGATATTTGTACGGTTGTTTTTCCAGACGCCGAATTAAAATTATTCATGACATCCAGTTCTAAAACCAGAGCACAACGCCGCTTTGACGAATTAGTCGAAAAAGGACAACGTGTAACTTTTGAAGAAGTACTTCAAAACGTGGAAGAACGCGATTACATTGATACGCATAGAGAAGATTCGCCACTTGTAAAAGCGGATGATGCTATTGAAATTGATAATTCTTCGCTAAGTAAAAAAGAACAGTTTGAATTGGTTTTGAAGTTGGTGAAGGAGAAGTTGTAGGCTTAATTTTTGTCATTTCGACACAAGAGACTTTAGCGTTATCGAACAGACAAAATAAGTCATATTAAAATTAATGTATTTATAGTTGTAACAAATTTTATAACCAACTAAATGAAAAAGGTTACTTTTTTAATTTCATTTATCTTTTTGACTACATTTAATTCATGTGGTCAAAATAAAATTAACACTCCAAAAACTGCTATTAGTAAGTTTGAAGAATTTATTTTAAAAGAAAAGTTTTTACCAGATTCGAAAATATTTTATCCTGGAATTGGAGACGAAAAATTGAAACCAATATTAACCGAATTGATAAATGAATCGGCTAAAGATTTTCAAAATGTTGCGATTAAAGGAATTGCTTCTGATAAAGAATACCAAAATGTGATTGAAAAAGGGTTAGATAGATTCTCAAAAATATATTTAAAATTAGACACAGAAAATCGTGAAAGAATATGTACTTATTACGAAGAGCTGATGGATATCGTTGGGTTAGAAAGCTCAGGAGGTCTACTTAATGAATTTATATATGGTTTTGACTTTTCTGAATAAAAACTAGTTGCTTCAATTACTATTTCCCCTGTTTCGCTTTCTCCTTCGCTTGTTTCTTAAAATAGCCTCTGAATAAGAAATTGTGTTTTAATGCTTCTAAATTTTCGTTTAGCTTAATAGTAGCTTTATTCACATTGGTAATCGTAGAATCAATTTGTTGTACTAATTTTGGATCGTTTGATAAATAATTAAGAGCACCTTTTCCATCTTTTACATTGGTAATAGTTTCGTTTAAATTGGTTACTACTTTATTAATTTCGACACTTGATTTTTCTAAATTCACAATAATTTTCTTCATTTTATTAGCCACAACGGTATCGTTAAGTGTGCCAATAACATTATCTTTTCGGTTTAAATCATTAATTAGTTTGTTTAAATTCGCTACGGATTCAGAAGTTCCTTTAGATGTTTGTCTTAAATAATTCATTGTAGCTTTTAAATCTTGAGCCATTATTGTATCACTAATCAAAAGTCCAACAGTTCCTTTGCCTTGTGTGATTTCGTTTGTTATTTTTAGTAAATCTGCGGTTAATAAAGCGGCATTTTCATTGGTAACATTCAGCGTTTCTAACATGGCGTCCGTTCCCATACGACTATAAGTTTTAATGGTATCTCCACTTTCAACTTTTGGAGCATTTCCTTCTCCCGGAATAATATTGATAATCATATTTCCCACTAATCCATCAGAACTTATAGTGGCTAGTGCATTTTTCTTAATATGGTGCATGATTTTTTTGTCAATTAGCATATGCACATTGATTGTGGAGTCATTAATCATTTCAATTTCTTTTACTGTCCCAATGTCGATACCTGCATAGCGAACATTATTTCCGGCTTGTAAACCATTAACATTTACAAATACAGCTTTTAGAGTAGAAGTGTTACCAAACATATTTTGCTTGTTGCCAACAAAATAGATGGCAGCTAAGAAAACTAATGTTCCAATGATAACAAAAATGCTAAGTTGTATTTTTTGAGAGGCTGATTTTTCCATGACTTAAACTATTTAAAAAATGCTTGTACTTTAGGATCGGTTGAACTTGATAATGCTTCAAATGTTCCTTCTATATAATTAACACCATCTATCAATAAAATCATACGATTGGCAATGACTTTTGCACAATCAACATCATGAGTTATAATAATGGAAGAAGTGTTGTATTGTTTTTGTATCGAATGCATCAAAAGTACAATTTCTTTTGATGTTATTGGGTCTAAACCCGTTGTAGGTTCGTCGTATAAAATGATTTTAGGTTTTAAAATCAAGGTTCTGGCTAAGGCAATTCTTCGTTTCATACCACCCGAAAGTTCGTTGGGCATCAAATCAATCGCATGCGCTAAACCAACGCTTTCTAACGCTTCCATAACCAAAGGCGTAGTGTCTTCAATTACGCCAAATTTTTTCGTGTGACGACGCAGTGGAAACTCTAAATTCTCTCGAACCGACATAGAATCATACAATGCACTTCCTTGAAATAAAAAGCCTATTTCAGTGCGTAACTCGTCTAAGGCTTCTTGTTCTAAGTTGTTAATTTCTTGATTCATCACTAAAATTGAACCACTATTAGGTTGCTCTAATCCAATGACACATTTAATCATGACCGATTTTCCTGAGCCTGATTTTCCCATTACCACTAAGTTTTCCCCTTCAAAAAGTTCCAAATTAAAACCATCTAAAACCACATGGGTTCCAAATTGCTTGTGCAAGTCTTTGATGCTGATAATCGCTTTTTTTATTGAAGTTGTCATACCTATATGTCGTAAAATATGTTTGTAACAAAAACCGCAACAAAGTCTATAATAAAGAGCAACATAGAAGTGTAAACCACCGCACCATTAGCTGCTTTTCCTACGCCAGCTGTACCTTTTTTACAATAATAACCTTTGTAGCAACCTACTAATCCAATGGCAAATCCAAAAAAGAAGGTTTTAAGAGTTGCGGGTACAATATCGCTGTATTCTAAAATATTAAAAACTTGATTAAAGTATAAGGTAAAAGAAACATTTCCTTTGATGTTTTCTACTAAAAACGAACCGTAAATTGCAATAAAATCACCCACAATTACTAATAATGGCAACATCAATGTGGTCGCTAAAATTCGGGTAATTACTAGATATTTAAACGGATTGGTTCCTGAAACTTCCATGGCATCAATTTGTTCGGTTACTTTCATTGAGCCTAGTTCGGCACCAATTCCTGAGCCCACTCTTCCAGCACAAATTAAAGCGGTGATGATTGGACCGATTTCGCGAATGATGGAAACACTTACCATAGAAGCCATCCAAGAAACAGCTCCAAATTCTTGCAAGGTTGGACGTGATTGTAAGGTAAAAACCAATCCAATAATAAAGCCCGTAACGCTCACTAATAATAAGGAGCGATTTCCAATATAAAAGCACTGACGCAATAATTCCTTGAATTCGTAGGGAGGTTTCCAAAATTCCTTCAAAAACCTACCAGCAAAGTAAGAAAGATCTCCTACTTCGATGAGAAAGTTTTGTAAAGCTTCAGTAAGATTGTTGAAATATTTTTTCATGAAGCATTGTAATTACAATCAAATGTAGTGATTTTTAGTGAGATATAAACTGATTTTTGTAAGATATATCACAAAAAAATCCGAATTGAAATTTCAATTCGGATTTTAAGTAATTTATATATAAAAATTGTAAAATGTTATTAATTAACTTAGTTTAAAATAATTGCTTCTATTTTTTTTATTAATTCTGGATTGGAAGGTCTTATTTCATCAGAATTAATTATATATCCTTTTTTATCTAAAAGTATGTATCTTGGCAATGCTCCAATTTCATAAAATTTGACAAAGTCAGAATTAGGGTTAGTATGTAATTGATTTCCTTTTCTGTTATTTTTAAGTATATATTCTAACCATTTTTTACTGTCTTTATCAATACTTATTGCAATAATTTCAATTTTATTTTCAGTACTAAAATGTTCTTCTAAAGCTTCAAGGTATGGATAATCTTCTTTACAAGGTTTACACCATGTTGCCCAAATATCCAAATACACATATTTTCCTTCAAAGTTTTTTAACGAAATATTTTTTCCATTTTTATCATTAAAAGTAAATTCATTACCGATGCTTCCATTTAATGAATTTTTATATTGGTATTTTTTGTTTTTTTCGAGTAGATTTTTACTAAAACTGTCGAAATTTATTAGAGTTTCCTCTATAATATTTTCATAGGATATTAAATTTTTAGATTTTTCTACTATAAATCCTCTTTTTTCAATAATTTGTTTTTCAAGATCAGTTTGAGAGTACATTTTTTTGATTGTCTCCGAGAGAATATTTTGTTGGTAAAATGTAAACGCAATAAAATTATTAATAGGTGCTAGGTCACCTGAATATTGTAACGATTCAAAAATACTATCTTCGTTAATGCGAATTGAAGTATTGCTATTTGATTCTAAATATATTTTTCCTAATTCGTTTTGTTTCCCATCTATATAACAATATAAGGAGTATGTTTTGTTTGTTAAATCTAAAAGTGTCTTTGATTCTATATTTGTATTTTTAAATTTGAAAGTAGTAATAATTTTCCATGAATTTTCTTTATCAAAAACAACTATACTATCTAATTTATTTTTGTTGATTAATTCCATTTTAACAATGGTAGCATGTGGAATATTATTCTTATCATGTTTTTTTGTATTGTACTTCGTAGTTAAATATAGATATGGTTCAAAAGCATGATGTGTCCAAATCTTTTCTGGATCATTTGGAAAAGTTTTATAATAAGTAGAATCAGCATAAAGCACTATGTATTCTCCTGTTCTAGCATAATTACTAGAGTTAAAATAAACAGGAGATTCGTATTCAGGTAAACTTTTTTTAATAAATTTTTCCAATGAATTTCCCAAAATATTTTGAAACTTTTTATTAGCTTTTTTTGTAGGCTTATCTAAACTATTGTAAACATAATTCATGCCTATTCGTTTAAAGAACGGAGCTTTTTTAATTACCTTTTTTGCATTAGCAAAAGGATTTGAAGGATTAAAATCGGTTGTAGTTTGTATTGAAAAAGGAGCTTCTGGAACCCAATCTGCTGAATTTACTACAGTATAAGACCAGCCACCTTTTGTCATGTTTTCATAAGCATATGCAAAATGTAAATTACCAGGTTTTGGTGCGGCACTGCAATATGTTTTAAATACAATTTTATTAGAAATTTTATTTTCCTTTTGTAAGTTTATTAAATAGGCAGTTAATAGATAGGATATAGCACCTCCTTGGCTGTGTCCCATAATATAAATATCATAAATACCTTTTTTAGATAATTCGTCTATTTTTGGTAAAATATCTCTAGAAAGAAAGGCTGTAGCAATTAACCAACCGTTATGAATAGCAGCTTTATCATCTTCACATAGGTTATAATTGAAAGTAAAATCTTTGGCAATTTTTAATTGTCCTTTTGCAGGTACCATAGCGGCATAGAAATTTTCCAACCAACTTACTTTTTCTATTGTTGTTCCACGAATACTAATTACTGCTGTCGAATTTTTCGAAACCCATAAATCCCATCGATTATCCAACCCCATTTCAGGAGATCTATAAACCATTTCAAATTCTTTAGGTGCTGGAAAATCTGGATTATATAAAGAATCACTTTGTCTGCTTGATATTTTTAGTAATTCTATATATTCTTCTTTAATAAAACCTGGTTTTATAATGTTATTTTGAGCAAGACTGGCTGAATTACCCAATTGAAAAGCATATAAAAACAAAAGTATCAAGTATCTCATAGGTTTAAGAATTAAGTTAAATCAGTGTTGTTTTTTAATTGATTCTATGTTTAACATTTGGTGATTCAATTGAAATGTTTTGAACTATTTTTTGTTAGTGCATCATATTTGTACTATTTCATTAGAACGATGTATTTTTAGTCGACCTTGTATTGTTTTTAGCAGCGGGTCTAGTAGCTGGTTTTGTTGCGGGTCTAGTAGCAGCAGGACTAGTGTTGTTGGTTGCTGGTCTAGTCGAAGGTCTAGTGTTTGTCGAAGGTCTAGTATTGTTGGTTGCTGGTCTAGTCGAAGGTCTAGTTGTCGAAGGTCTATTGTTGTTTGTAGCAGGCCTTGTTGTTGGTCTAGTATTTGTAGCAGGTCTTGTTGAATTATTATCCGTTCTATTAGGTGTATTTATTGTGCCTGAATTTCTTGTTGAAGGAAATGTTGGGCGTGTGCTATTTTGATCTCTGCGTGCAACTGCTGCAGCACCGTCTTTTCTTGTTTCAGGTCTTGAATAAGTGTTGTTGTATTTTCCAATACTTCTATTATTTCTAACGGTAGTAGAGGAGGTGCGGTTTCTATTGTAATAATTGTTTTGATACAATGGAGTACGATAATTGCGGCTATTGCGATAGTGTCCGTGATAATGAGAATGCCAATGATAATGATACCCGTAATAATAATGCCAATAGTAAGGTCTCCAAGGATTCCAATAGGAAGGATAATAACCCCAATACCATGGAGAATTCCAACGAACATATGCTGGTGTATACATATAAGTAATTACTGGCCATGTTTGAACTTGAACAATTACTGTTTTTTCAACCACAACGGTTTTACCATCTGAATTTGTTGTGTTTGTTGAGTATCCTGGATTTGGAGTAGCGCCCTGAGAATTTGCGTCAGCTGTATTAGGTTCAATAATGTAATCTTTTCCATACAATTCTTCGTCACCAATTAACTGAATTTGAATTTGTTTATTATTGTCTTTACTAACACTAAACACAGCAACATCTTGATTTTCTTTCTCATTTATGGCTACTTGTAAGACAATTAAATGCGCGTCTCCATCCACATTGTCAATGACTTTGATGTAATCTATTTTGTCATCATTGTTTAAATCAAGATTGTTAATTTTTGAATCTTCTGCATTTAGATTTTTTTCAAATAGTTCTAGTGTTTCCGATTCTTGAAATAAATTTAAAACTGCATATAAGTTTAAATTATCGCCAGGAAGATTTAGTTTTTCTTCTTCGTTGTTTTGGGCTTGAATTGAAAATGAATTCAAAATTATGAGCACCAATATTAAAGATATTTTTTCAATTTTCATTTTTTATAGTTTTTTATTTTTTTAAAATTATTATTTAAAATATTTATAATTAAGCTTTTAACTGATTATTTATTAAATATAAGATATTTTTATTAATTAGTGTCTCGGTAATGTTTCTTAAAAGGAACTAATTTAGTTTTATAAAGTTACTCAAAAGATAAATAGTAAAAAAAATAAAAAAGCATAAATGATTTAATTTACTATTAATTGGATTTATCAATATAAAATAACTAAACCAAATTCAATACCATGGTTATATTGTCGTTCTGAGCCAATTCCAAAACTTGGATGAAAATATAGCATTGTGTCTGTTGTAAACTTAGTTCCATATTCAAATGCAATTGCTATTGGTTTTTTTTCTGATATTTGATTATATCCAATAGTAATATCTGAAGAAATCCAACTTTTTGAAAATGAATAATTTATTGAATTGTTTAAAGCAAAGGTATTTATATTTGCTCTATTACTACTTCCTGCAAAACTGAATTTGTTTTCTAAATATGTTGTCCAAAGTACAGTCCCTTTTTTGTTTAAATATTGACCATAAAAAACCGTTGGAGTAAAAACCCATTTTCCAGTGCCAAAATCTTTATTATTACTTGAATTAGTAGTAATTCTAGCTCTAAAAGAAACGCCTCTTTTATTTGTTAAATAAGGAATATGAGCTATACTAAAAGAAATATCACCAATTGCAGTTTTATTTTCAGAAGATGTATTTCCTGATATTAACGGAATGTCAGTTCTGAAATTCCAAGAACGATTTTTAAATGGATGTGTATACCTAAAATCGGTGGTATTAATAGAACCACTGTCGGTATCTAAATATTCATTATAAAAAACTAGCGTGTTTTTATAAAAATTTACTCTAGCAAAATTAAGAGGATTTATTTCGTCTTTTAATTCATATAAAGATTTTTTTTTACCAATTTCTTGAGCATAAGTACTAATGCTTAATGATAACATTAAAACTACGAAAAAATAAAGTGTATTTTTTACCATAAAATCAAATTTAATAGAATTGCTATTCATTTAGCTATTTATAAAGGTATAAATATTTATTTTAAAACAAAAAAATAATTATTTATACTAACCATTTTTAGTAAAATTGTGGGTGTGAATTTTATGCAATAAATATCTATTCAACAAAAAAATCCGACCTGCTTTCACAAATCGGATTTAATCTATTTTCTAAAATCTATTTTCTTTGTTTTAAAGACTATAAGTGAATCACTTCACCATAAGCCTCAGCCACAGCTTCCATAACCGCTTCACTCATAGTTGGGTGCGGGTGAACTGCTTTTAAGATTTCGTGTCCTGTAGTTTCTAATTTACGAGCTACAACGGCTTCTGCAATCATATCGGTAACGCCGGCACCAATCATGTGGCAACCTAACCATTCGCCGTATTTAGCATCAAAAATTACTTTTACAAATCCGTCAGGCGTTCCTGCTGCTTTTGCTTTTCCTGAAGCTGAGAATGGGAATTTACCAATTTTCAATTCGTATCCTTTTTCTTTCGCCTGTTTTTCAGTCATACCCACAGAAGCAATTTCTGGAGTTGCATACGTACAACCTGGAATATTTCCGTAATCTAAAGGCTCAACATGTAAACCTGCAATTTTTTCCACACATAAAATACCTTCTGCAGAAGCTACGTGCGCTAAAGCTTGTCCAGGCGTTACATCACCAATTGCGTAGTAACCAGGAACGTTAGTTTGGTAATATGCGTTTACTAAGATTTTATCTCTATCGGTAGCAATACCTGTTTCTTCTAATCCAATGTTTTCGATGTTGGTTTTAATTCCAACTGCTGATAATAAGATATCCGCTTCTAAAACTTCTTCTCCTTTAGCTGTTTTAACAAATGCTTTCACTCCGTTTCCAGAAGTATCAATTCTTTCTACAGAAGAGTTTGTCATTACGTTGATTCCTGCTTTTTTTAACGAACGCTCAAATTGTTTTGAGATGTCTTCGTCTTCCACTGGAACTACGTTTGGCATGAATTCTACAATCGTAACTTCAGTTCCCATAGCGTTATAGAAATGAGCAAACTCAACTCCAATCGCACCTGAACCAACCACAATCATTTTCTTTGGTTGCTCCGCTAAAGTCATTGCTTGGCGGTATCCGATTACTTTTTTACCATCTTGCGGTAAGTTAGGCAATTCGCGAGAACGCGCTCCTGTTGCAATGATGATGTTGTCAGCTGAGTATTCAGTTACTTTTCCGTCAGCAGCAGTTACGTCTACTTTTTTACCTGGTTTTACTTTTCCAAAACCATCAATCACGTCGATTTTATTTTTCTTCATTAAGAATTGAACTCCTTTGCTCATTCCATCTGCTACGTCACGAGAACGTTTTACAACAGCAGAAAAATCTTTGTCAAATTCCTTAACGGTTAATCCGTAATCTGAAGCATGTTTTAGGTAATCAAAAACTTGAGCCGATTTTAATAATGCTTTCGTTGGAATACAACCCCAATTCAAACAAATTCCACCCAAACTTTCTTTTTCGATAACGGCTACTTTGAAGCCTAATTGTGATGCTCTAATAGCAGTTACATAACCACCAGGACCACTTCCTAAAACTATGATATCGTATTTCATTTTTTAAAAGTATTTCAGTTTGATTTATAAGTTGCGAATTTAAGGAAATAAAATTAAATAAACTCCAAAATTCAAATTCCAAAATTCAAATAAATTATAATTTCAGGAACACAGATTTAAGAAATTTTAAAAATTACTAAAATTTTTTAAATCTGTGTTCCCAAGAAAAAAATGAAAGTTCAAGTTGTGTTTGACAGCATGATAAACCGTGACTGCGACTGAAGACTGCGACTAAGATAACTACTCAACCTCCGCAGCAAACTGCGAATCATACAATTTCTTGTAATAACCATTCGGTTTAGCTAACAATTCTTGGTGTGTGCCTTGTTCCACAATTTGGCCTTTGTCCATGACAATGATTTTGCTGGCATTGATAACGGTTGCTAAGCGGTGTGCAATAACAATTGAAGTTCTGTCTTTAGTAATTGTTTCCGTCGCTTTTTGAATTAATTCTTCCGAATGCGTATCTATAGAAGAAGTCGCTTCATCTAAAATTAAAATACTTGGATTGCTTACATAGGCTCTTAAAAAAGCAATCAACTGGCGTTGACCAGAAGATAACATTACACCGCGCTCTTTTACGTTGTAATCGTAGCCTTCAGGTAAACTCATAATGAAGTCATGCACGCCAATTTTCTTAGCTGCAGCGATAACATCTTCTTTAGTAATGGCTTCGTTATGCAGTGTGATGTTGTAATAAATCGTATCAGCAAATAAGAAAACATCTTGTAATACAATAGCAATTTGTTGGCGAAGGCTTTCTAAAGTATATTCATTAATATTATGATTATCAATAGTAATTTGTCCTGAATTAATTTCGTAAAAACGATTCAGTAAATTAATAATGGTAGATTTTCCAGCTCCCGTGCTTCCAACAATAGCAATGGTTTCGCCAGGTTGTACTTCTAAATTGATGCCTTTTAAAACTTCTTCGTTCTCGACATAGCTAAAGTGTACATTTTTTAATTGAATCAAGCCCTTAAAGTGTGTGGCTTTTAAATCACCATTATTTTGAATATTTTCATCTTTTTCTAAGATTTCAAAAACCCTGTCGGCAGCAATAATACCCATTTGCATTACGTTAAATTTATCCGCAATTTGTCGCAATGGATTGAATAACATGTTGATTAACATAGTGTAAGCAAACAAATCTCCTACGGTTGTTATTGTGTCGCCATTAATTATTGAAATACCTGCATAATATACTATTGCCCCTAAAGTCAATGAAGAAACGATATCGGCAATAGGAAAGAAAATCGAGTTGTAAAGAATGTTTTTCAACCAAGCTACATTGTGTTTTTGATTGATTTCTTTAAATTTTTCTAGTTCAATGGCTTCTCTATTGAATAGTTGAACAATCTTCATTCCAGTTAATCGCTCTTGAACAAATGTATTTAGATTGGCAATTTCGTTTCGCACGTCATTAAAAGCTACTTTCATTTTCTTCTGAAAAACATCGGTAGCGTAGATTAAAACGGGCATGGCTAAAAGAACAATAATGGATAGTTTCCAGTTCATGAAAAACATGATGCCTAAAATCACAATCATTTTCAGTACATCACTCACAATCATAAATAATCCTTGACTAAAAATACTTGCAATAGATTCGATATCGGATACCGAACGAGTGACTAATTTTCCAACAGGTTCATTGTCAAAATACTTCATTTTAAACGAAGTAATGTGATGGAATAACTTTTCACGAATGTCCTTGATGATGTCTTGTCCGAGCCAATTTGCCCAATAGGTAAAGTAAAATTGTGCTACTACTTCTAATAAAAGTACTGCCGCCATGAGGATTACATATAAAAGCAATCCGTGTTTGTCTTCGGGTTTAATGTATTCATCTACCGTTTGTTTTAATAAATACGGTCGTGTTGCAGCGAAAATCGATAATAAGATAGCCCAAACGATTACCCAATTGAACCTTTTTTGGTAAGGTTTCGCATAGTGCAATACTTTTTTTAGTGAATTGGATTTGATGAACTTCATTTATCTATTTTCTATATTCTGTGTTCTTTTTTCTAAAATCTATTTTCTGTCTTCAATATAAGGATAACTAACATTTACTAAATACAAACCATGTGCTGGAACTGAAAATCCGGCTTTTCCTCTGTTTTTACTTTCAATGATGGTGCGTAACTCAGCAACTTCTATTTTGCCTAAACCTATGTTTACCATAGTTCCCACAATTGCTCTTACCATATTGCGCAAAAAGCGATCTGCCGTGATGGTAAAGATAAGTTGATTTCCCGATTGTTTCCAATGTGCTTCTGAAATTTTACAATTAAAGGTATTCACATCGGTATGTACTTTGGAAAAGCACTCAAAATCAATGTATTCGAATAAAATTTTACACGCTTCATTCATTTTTTCTAAATCCAATAGATGCGAGTGATACCAACTTCCATCGGTAATAAACGCATCTTTAAACGTGTGCATGTAATATTCATACGTTCTTGAAGTTGCATCAAAACGCGCATGAGCCTCTTCGGTTACTTTAAAAATGCGATACACTACAATCGATGGCGGTAAAAAAGAATTCAATTTGTGTGACCAATAATCAGAATCTAATACTAATTCGGTTTCAAAATGAGCATACATTTGCTTAGCATGTACACCCGAATCAGTTCTTCCGGCACCCACAATCGCGATTGTTTCTCTGAATAAGGTAGAAAGTGCTTTTTCCAAAGTTTCCTGTACCGAAGCGGCGTCAGGCTGACTCTGAAATCCGTGGAAGTTTTTTCCGTTGTAGGCAAATTCTATGAAATATCTCAAAATATAGTGGTCAGTGTTCAGTATTTAGTGTTCAGCTTTTTTAATAAGATGCAAATTTACAAAATTCAAAAGTAAAGTTACTTTCAAATAGTGATAATAAAAACTTAATTTTGTCATATGAAGAAAATTCTTTTGTTATCCGATACCCACAGTCACATAGATGATGTGATTTTGAAATATGTTAACCAAGCCGATGAAGTTTGGCATGCGGGCGACATTGGCGATTTAGCAGTTACTGATGCGATTAAAAAGTTAAAACCACTTCGAGGTGTTTATGGCAATATAGATGATGACAAAGCGCGAATGGAATTTCCATTAAATAATCGTTTTTTTTGCGAAGGAGTAGAGGTTTGGATTACGCATATTGGCGGTTATCCCGATAAATACAACCCCGCAATTCGAGCAGAAATTACTAAAAATCCTCCGAAATTATTCATTTGTGGTCATTCTCACATACTAAAAGTACAATTTGACAAGAAACTGAATTTACTACACATGAACCCTGGTGCTTGTGGAAAATATGGTTTTCATCAAGTACGAACCATGTTGCGTTTTGAAATTGATAGCGATAAAATCCAGAGTTTAGAGGTGATTGAACTAGGGAAGAAGTAGTGTTCAGTATTCAGTTGCAGTATTCAGTTTAAATAAACAAAAAAATCCGAAACTTTCGCTTCGGATTTTTTCTTCGCACTAATAAACTAAGATGATAGGTTTATCGTAATCGATCTACAGATTTTACGAGATCTTCGTCCTTTTTTATTGCCTTGTTTGCCAAGACTAATAAAACGATAGAAATTGCAGGAAGAAACATCCCAATACCCTTCTCTGAAACAAACGTTTCTCCGGATAAGTTTAGCGAGCGATACACAAAAAATCCTAGTAAAATAAAGTTAAATATCATGTTCAATCTGTTTAAAACAAATTGATGTTGTCTCTTTTTAAAATTAAAAATACTATAAATAGCTAATACCGTTGATAATACAAACAGACTAATGTAAATAATAGAGGAAGTAAAAAGAACTTCAACTTTATTTTTATCGGTCCATAATTCAAAAACAAAAGGAAGTCCACCAGTAACAATTGCACTGGCTAACAGATAAAGTGATTGAATACGCTGTAACATTATTAACTTTTTTGATAAAGCAAAAATAGTATTTCTTTTTAATTTAAACTATTGTTATTTCCAAATTTATTCGTACTATTGCATAGTATTAGTCGTAAGTACTTCATTCTGCGACACCTTACACTACAAAAAAAATCTTATCATTTTTTGTTTTTAATCAACCAACAATTTTATTCAAAATATATCCATGTTTGATATTGAAGTATTAAAAGAGATGAAACTCTCTGATTTGCAAGAGATTGCAAAAGTAGCTAAAATCAATAAATACCGTTCTTTAAAAAAAGATGATTTGGTATATCAGATTTTAGATTTACAAGCAGCTAAACCCGAAGTTATAAAATCGGATATTTCTACGGAAAAAGTAGCTGAACAACCTAAAGAAAAAAGAGTGCGAATGCTTCCAAAAAAAGAAGTTAATCAAGCTCCAAAAATTAAAAAAGACTTGTTTTCGCAGCCTCTAAAAGATTTACCAGAAGAAATAATTCCTGTAAAAGAAGAAGTTGTTGAAGAAATTAAAGTAGCAGAACCGAAAGAATTTGCTCCCAAGCCAAACAATAAATTACCACGTAAAGATTTTAAAGAAAAGAAACCTTTACCTCATAAAGTTACTAAAGAAGAAGCTCCAAAAACAGAAACCACGATTGAATCTTCTGAAGCAACAGAGAATGCGCAAAACGAGAAAAATTTGCCTAAAAACCCAAATTACAAGGCAAATCAAAATAATCCAAACCATCCTGATTACAAAAAGAACGTTAGTAATGAAGGAACCAATGGAAACAACGGAAATACCAATAAAAATCCCCATCAAAATAAGAAACCTAATTTTAGAGAACCAGATTATGAGTTCGATGGAATTATTGAAAGTGAAGGTGTTTTAGAAATGATGCCCGATGGTTACGGATTTTTACGTTCGTCTGATTACAACTATTTAGCGTCACCAGATGATATTTATTTGTCTACCTCTCAAATTCGTTTGTTTGGATTAAAAACAGGTGATACTGTAAAAGGAGTGGTGCGTCCTCCAAAAGAAGGTGAAAAATATTTCCCTTTAGTAAAAGTGTTAAAAATCAATGGGCATGACCCTCAAGTAGTTCGTGATAGAATTTCGTTTGAGCATTTAACACCGGTTTTCCCAACAGAAAAATTCAATTTAGCGGATAGAAATAGTACTATTTCAACTCGTATTATTGATTTATTTTCACCAATTGGAAAAGGACAACGTGGAATGATTGTTGCCCAACCAAAAACAGGTAAAACGATGTTGTTGAAAGATGTTGCAAATGCTATTGCAGCGAATCATCCAGAGGTTTATTTAATTGTTTTATTAATTGACGAACGTCCTGAAGAGGTAACCGATATGCAACGCAGTGTGCGTGGTGAGGTAATTGCTTCAACTTTTGACAGAGAGCCACAAGAGCACGTTAAGATTGCTAATATTGTATTAGAAAAAGCAAAACGTTTAGTAGAATGTGGTCACGATGTCGTGATTTTATTAGATTCAATTACTCGTTTAGCAAGAGCATACAATACCGTACAACCAGCTTCTGGGAAAATATTAAGTGGTGGAGTAGATGCCAATGCTTTACAAAAACCAAAACGTTTCTTTGGAGCAGCTCGTAATGTAGAAAATGGTGGTTCGTTAAGTATTATCGCTACAGCATTAACAGAAACTGGTTCTAAAATGGACGAAGTTATCTTTGAGGAATTCAAAGGAACAGGTAACATGGAGTTACAATTGGATAGAAGAATTTCTAACAAACGTATTTTCCCTGCTATCGACTTGGTTTCTTCAAGCACGCGTCGTGATGATTTATTATTAGACGAAAACACCATTCACAGAATGTGGATCATGCGTAAATACTTAGCTGATATGAACCCAGTAGAAGCTATGGATTTCATCCATGACCGATTTAAGAAAACACGAAACAACGAAGAATTTTTAATTTCGATGAATCAATAAAAACAAAAACTCCAATGAAAATCGGAGTTTTTTTATTTTAAGCGTTCTAAGATCCCTTTTCGTTTTACAATATTCTTGTAATCCCACTGAATTGCTTTAGCTTTTTTGAGCCAATTTTCTATATCTGTAGAATTGATTCTATTTACTGAATTATAAAAGATAGAAGCATCTTCAAATTTACCACCTAATACATTCAGTTTATTTTCTTCAAATGATTTTCCACTCCAAAACATCAATCGGATCCCTGGTTTTTGTTTGCTATACCCCACAATCGGATTCCCATCTAAAAACCAAACAGGATGGGCGTGCCAAATTTTACTTTCAGCTTCAGGTAAATGAAAGTTAATTTGTTCAGCTAGTAAATTACAAATCAATTGTTCTTCTGCTGATTGTGAGTTATTATAAACTTGCACATCTGAATTCATAAGAATCTTGTTTAAATCAAAAATAATAAAAAACTCCGAGAAGTATCGGAGTCTTTAAATACTATATTAGAAATATGAATTTAAGAAATTTTAAAAATCTGTAAAAATCCGTTAAATCTGTGTCATCTGTGTTCCAACAAAATTAAAACCCATTCACAATAGCTAAAAAGTCATCAGCTTTTAAAGCGGCTCCACCAATTAAGCCACCATCAACATCAGGTTTTGAGAGGATTTCTTTGGCATTGTCTGGTTTTACACTTCCTCCATATAAAATAGTTAGGTCGTCAGCAATGGCAAATCCATACACTTTTTCTACTAATGTTCTGATGAATTTGTGCATTTCTTGTGCTTGTTCTGGTGAAGCTGTTTCTCCGGTTCCTATCGCCCAAACAGGTTCGTAAGCTAATACGATATTTGCCCAGTCCTTCTTTTCTAAATGGAACAATCCATCACGAAGTTGATTTTCAACAATAGTAAAATGATTGTTGATTTGACGATCTTTTAATTCCTCGCCAAAACAGAAAATTATACGCATTTCGTGTTTTAAAGCGGTATCTACTTTACTTGCTAACAAAGCATCGGTTTCATGAAAATACGCACGTCTTTCGCTGTGACCTAAAATTACGGTTGTTACTCCTATATCGGTTAACATGGAAGCTGCAATTTCACCAGTAAAAGCGCCACCTTCTGCTTGGTGCATATTTTGTGCCGCTACTGTAATTTCGTTTCCATTTGTAATTTCAACCGCCTTTGATAGGTTTACAAAGGTTGGTGCAACAATTATTTCAGCACTTGTATTTGTTTTTTTTGCAATAATTTCTTCTAATAATGCAACAGTTTCTTTTTGAGTTTTGTGCATTTTCCAGTTTCCGGCAACGATATTTTTTCTCATTATTTTAAAGATTCTAAAGTTTTAATTAATTTTTCATCATCGGCTTCAATTACTTTGTAAAGCGCAATTTTTCCGGTTTTATCTACTACCATGTATCTAGGAATCCAATCCAAATTAATCGATTTTCCAAAAACACCTTTCATTCCGTCGGATGTTAGGTAATGTTCGCCTTTTACATCGTATTTTTCAATTCCTTTTAACCAAGCTTCGTACGTTTTGTCCATAGAAATGAAAAGGTAAGTTGCCTCTGGGTATTTTTCTTGTAAGGCTTTTACTTTAGGCATTCCTTTGATACAATCCGAACACCAAGAAGCCCAAACATCAATTACAATCGTTTTTCCTTCGTATTTTTTTAGAATTTCTGAAAACGTAATCGGTTGGTTTTCTTTGGTAACCATTACATTTCCTAAACCTTCTTTTTTAAACGTAGTTTCCTCTTTTTGAGCACAGCCTAAAGTACTAATTAGCATCGTAGCTAAAACGAATATTTTCTTTATCATAATTTACTTTTTATTTATTTTAAACACATAGGTACATAGTTTTTATTTTAATAGCTTTCTTTTAAAAGTTTGTTTTAGAATAAAATCTTAGGATTTTATCACAATAGACAACGCTTTACAATTTCCTATGTTTCTATGTGTTTAGAATTATTTTTTTAATTCCGAATGCGGTTTTTTTATTAGTTTTTTGAATTCGGTACCATTGAATTTATTATCACTAATTCCGTCGTAATATTTGAATTCGTTGCCATTCCATAGATATTTCACGCCCGGAGTATCTCTTCCATTGCCTAATTCGGTCCAAAACGGAATTACATCAATCATTTTATAAGGAAATTTAGTGCCTGCAAATTCAAAGAATGTTGGGATTTTCTCTGGTTCTTCGTTCATAAAAATCACATAAACAGGAGGGAATTTCTTGTCTTTTTTGCGCATTTCATTCAATTCTTTTGCCGTGTCCATACAATGGTCGCAACCCGGAACAAAGTAGCACAGAATCTTTTTATCGTTATCAATCCCTGAAAAATATTTTTCGTAACCCGATTTTACTTTCTTAGGAGCGCCTTCGGTTTTCTTTTCTTCTACTTTTTTAACGGTATCTTTTGCGATTGTAGTTTCTGGTTCTTCTGAACTTAACAGAGAAGTTGAATCCACTACAATACCTAAATTTTCTTGAATTTCAGAAGTTGGTTCTTCAATAACTTCTGCTACGGGACGAATAGGAGCTAACATGAAAAGTCCTAAAACGCATCCTAGACTTACCGATTTCAACAACCAAAAATTCGATTTTCCATCCGCAGGTAGTAATTTGAATAACCAAACTAATAACCCAATAGCGATGATGTTTTTAATGATTGCTTCCACGGGAGTCATGGGTAGTAATTCTCCAAAACAACCACAATTGCCAGCATTTCCGCTTACAAAAGTGGTGTAACTTAAATGAATTACAAATATGGCTAATAATAAAATGGTTGCCGGAATCGTAATTTTTTTCAAGTAATCTTTTAGCAGAATCGAAATTCCTAAAGCAAATTCAATCCCAATTAATATTCTTGAAAAATAGGGTGCAATACTTTCCGAAAATCCTAATGGATACAATTGCTTCACTTCAAAAGTAGAAATTGCAAAATAGGGAGATGGATATAATTTAGCTACTGCAGAAACAATAAATAAGGCTGAAATGATAAGGCGTAAAATCCAAATTATGTTTTCTTTCTTCATGTTCAATTTTTAATTTTGATAAAAATACAACTTCCTAAAAAGCTATCGTGTTAACGACTTGTTATTTGTTTTCCATTAAAATCAATGCAAAAACAGAATAGTTAATCATGTCTTGGTAATTAGCATCAATTCCTTCCGAAACTAAAGTTTTTCCTTTGTTATCTTCGATTTGCTTTACACGAAGTAACTTTTGAATGATTAAATCGGTTAAAGAACTGATTCGCATATCGCGCCAAGCTTCGCCGTAATCATGGTTTTTATTTTCCATTAAGGCTTTAGTTTCTGCGATTTTTTCGTTATACAATCGTACTGCTTCATCAGCTGACAGATCAGGTTGATTGGCAACTCCTTTTTCCATTTGAATTAAAGCCATCGCAGAATAATTGATAATTCCAATGAATTCTGAAGCTTCACCTTCGTCAACTTTACGAACTTTATTTTCTTGTAGACTACGAATTCTTTGCGCTTTAATGAAAATTTGATCGGTTAACGATGGCAAACGTAAAATACGCCATGCGGTACCGTAATCATGCGCTTTTTTGGAAAATAAATCGCGACAAACCGCTATAACTTTATCATATTGTTGAGAAGTATTCGACATTATTTGGTGTATATTTGTTTGAAATTTTTCAAAAGTAAGCAATTAAGTGAAAAGTGAAAAGTGAAAAGTGAAAAGAAATTCAAATTAAGATGAATATCAATTGTAACGGAAATTTAATCGATTTGTCAACTCCAAAAGTAATGGGGATTTTGAATGTGACGCCTAATTCGTTTTACGATGGTGGTAAGCACAATGAAATCAATTCGATTATTCATCAAGTAGATAAAATGCTGTCGGAAGGTGCTGATTTTATTGATATTGGTGCGTATTCGAGTAAACCAAATGCTGAATTTGTTTCGGAAGAAGAAGAAATCAAACGTTTGGTTCCAATAATTAAAGAATTGGTTGATCATTTCCCATCTATTGTTTTATCGGTAGATACATTTCGGGCAAATGTTGCTAGGGTTGCAGTGGAACATGGGGTAGGAATAATAAATGATATTTCGGCGGGTTTATTAGATGAAAAAATGTTGGAAACCGTTGCTGATTTGAAAGTGCCCTACATTATGATGCACATGCGAGGCAATCCGCAAACCATGCAAAGTCTAACGAATTACGAAGATATTGTAAAAGAGATGATTTTTTATTTTTCGGAACGCATTCAAAAGGCGAGAAGTTTCGGGATTTCGGATCTTATAATCGACCCTGGATTTGGTTTTGCGAAAACGTTAGAACAGAATTACGAAGTGTTGCATAAAATGGAGTTGTTTTCGATGTTAGAGTTGCCATTATTAGCTGGAATTTCAAGAAAATCGATGATTTATAAAGTGTTAGAAAATTCACCGCAAGAAGCTTTGAACGGAACATCGGTTTTAAATACGATTGCCATACAAAAAGGAGCTAAAATCCTAAGAGTGCACGATGTAAAAGAAGCGGTGGAATGTATTAAATTAGTAAGTAAATTAAAATAATGATGAAGAAATTAGTTGCTATTGTTGCCTTGATGGGTTTGTTTTCTTGTAATGATGAAGAAGTTTTGTTGCCTCAAGAAAGTGTTTCGGTTCTGAAAGATATGACTGATCATTCTCCTATTTACATGTTCTTTAAAACGGAAGAAAATCCTGATGATAAAGAAAAATTAGACACCATCATTGAGGTAAATCGTAAAAATTCGATTTCTTCTACCAATTGGGTTTTTAATATCGACAAACGTTTGCCATTGAAATTAGTCATTCCAGAATTAATGGAATTGCAAGAGAAGAAAAAAAGTAGTTCGCATTCAAAAGCTGGAACAATGAATGTTTTTACTTATTCAGATAGTGTGGCTAAAAATTTAGCTTTTTTTCCATTTACAGATGTGCAATTTAAATACAGCAAGCATTTTTCTAAATTTTTCATTAAAAAACACGCCGAGCATTACAGAAATTACCACAATTTTACGGTAAATTTTAATAAAGACAATAAAATTACAGTGGATGGAAACGATATTTCGCGTGAAGAATTTATCGATTTTATTAAAGAATTTGCCGATTTCACAAATGATGGAAAAATTACGATGCTGCACTTGAATTTTGATAATCGCTTAACGTATGACCAATACATTCAAAATAAAATATTGGCATGGAAAGCAACAAATGCTGAAATTCAATTGTCTTCTTTTGAGTTTGTGTATGATGAGAAGAAATTGCCAGAATGTGGGTGTAAGCTTTAAGTTGGGATTAGGAAGTAAGAAGTTGGGAGTTTTCAAAATGAGTAAATAGGTTTCATGAAGTACATTTTTCTTTTAATTTTATTATCAAATTTTAATTCAATTGCTCAAGTTACTGAGGGTGAAATTTTATTTGAAAATAACATCAAGTTACATTGGGCAATAAAAACTTTTAACGAAAAGGAACATCAAATTAAAATTTGTAAAAATGATTTTGATGTTCAATATATTTGTGCAATTGATAATGCTATTTGGTATGGCTCAGATATTCCTGTAGATAAGCCTAAAAATCAATTGACCAATTTGGTTTTAGAAATTGGAAAAAATAAGATTATTTTGGATGTCTCATCAATGTTTAATCCAAATTTCAGTGGCGAATTATCAAAACATCAATTTAAAATATTTAAGGAAGGAAATCAATATGTTTTATATAGTTTCTTTTCCGATGGAGCAGGAACTTATACAGCACATTGGAGAATTATTGATACTATTTCAATAAGAGAAGTTATATCTAATTCAGAAGAATATTTTTCTTGGCAAAATTAACGACTTAAAAAACTCCTAACTTCCAACTTCCTTCTCCCAACTTTCTTTTCCCAACTCTCTACTGATGATGATACGGTTCATTTCTCAAAATCGTAAAGCCCCTATAAATTTGTTCAATTACAAAAAGGCGCACCATTTGATGCGAAAATGTCATTTCTGATAAGGATACTTTACCTTGTGCTTTTTGATAAACAGTTTCACTAAATCCATACGGACCGCCAATTACAAACACTAAGGTTTTAGTTCCAGCATTCATTTTCTTTTGTAAAAAGTCTGAGAAACCCACACTGCTGAAGGTTTTTCCGTTTTCGTCTAGTAAAATTAAATGGTCTGTTGAGGTGATTTTGGATAAAATCAATTCGCCTTCCTTTTCTTTTTGTTGGGCTTCCGATAAATTTTTTACGTTTTTGATATCGGGAATAATTTCCAAATCAAATTTTACGTAAAACGACAAACGCTTGGTGTAATCATCAATTAAGGTTTGTAACGATTTATTATCGGTTTTCCCAATAGTTAAAAGGCGGATGTTCATAGAATTTGTTTTTGCAAAAATAATAGCGTAAAACGAAAAATCACTCTTTTTAGGAGTGATTTTCTATATTATTCAATTTTCTCTACTTCTTTAAAATCGACTTCGCAAGCGTAAGAGAATAGTTTTTCGTTCTTAATAATATCGGCAGTTCCTTCAGGAAGCATATCTTCCCAACCTGTTTCGCCTTTACAAATCATTTTAAGTATTTTTCTGGAGAAAATATCTAAGTTCTTTTCTTCGTAATCTTTAATATCAATTACCTTTCCGTTGAATTTGAAGAATTTGTACAATTCTTTCATTCTTGGATGTACTTTAAGATTTTCAGAAGTAACGACATTTCCATTATCATCTTTCATCGGATATAAGTATACTTTTAAATCGCGATAAAATAATTTACCAAAGGCTTCTAAGATTCCACCAGATAAATGGCGGTAATATTTTTCATCGAAAATTTCCACTAAATTATTAACACCCATGGCTAATCCCATACGTGCTTTAGAATAATTAGAAAAATATTCTACTACTTTGAAATACTCTTGGAAATTAGAAATCATTACATTTTTACCTAAATTACAAAGTAATTCGGCTCTGTCTAAGAAATCGCGTTCGTCAATTTCTCCTTCTGCTTTTAAGTTGGAAAGCGTAATTTCAAAAACTACAAACGTATTTTCTTCTGCTACTTTATTTTCTTTAATAAACATGTTGTATGATTCTTCATACATATCCATATTTACTTTAGTAACTGGTCTAAAACTTCCTCTTAAAGCTAAGATGTTTTTCTTGTATAAAACCGCAGCTGGAAGTATGTTTTTTCCATCAGGACCAAACATTACGGCATCGGTCATTCCATTTTTAACCAATTGCAAACTCATCAAACGATTGTCAACATTAGCAAAACGTGGACCTGAGAAATTTACCGTATCAATTTCTAATTGATCTTTATCTAAATGGTCGTATAAATAACGAAGTAATTTTTTAGGATCGTTGTATTTGTAAAAAGCGCCATAAATCAGGTTTACCCCTAAAGTCCCTAAGGTTTCTTGTTGTAATTTGGCATCATTTTCTTTAAATCGGATGTGAAGAATAATTTCGTTATAATCTTCGTCTGGTTCAACTTGATATACTATTCCTACCCAACCATGTCCTTTAAATTGTTTTGCAAAATCAATGGTGGCAACAGTATTCGCGTAACTAAAGAACAATTTATTAGGATGTTTGTCTCTGCTTAAACGTTGTTCCACAAGATTAATTTCATGCGTTAACATTTTGCGAAGACGACTTTCTGTTACATAACGACCATCAGCTTCTTCGCCATAAATAGCATCACTAAAGTCTTTGTCATACGCTGACATTGCTTTTGCAATAGTACCAGAGGAAGCTCCAGCTCTAAAAAAGTTACGCACTGTTTCTTGTCCTGCTCCAATTTCAGCAAACGTTCCATAGATGTTTTCATTAAGGTTGATTCTTAATGTTTTATCTTTAATGGAAGGGATTTGCTCAATCTCTTTATCTCCGCGAACTTTAATATCTGTAACCATGGTTTTCATTAAAATAAATTTGAGTAACTTGTTAAAAAAACGAACTCCTCTTGCAAAGTTAATCATTTTATAAAAACTACCATAATTATTGTTATTTTTGTGCAAAAGATAAAGCAGTGAAAATTTACTTTTTAGGAACAGGAACCTCTCAAGGAATTCCAGTGATTGGAAGCCATCATTCCGTTTGTTTGAGTTCTGATAAGAGAGACAATAGATTAAGAGTATCGGTTTGGATTGAAACCGATGAAAATTCTATTGTTGTAGATTGCGGACCCGATTTTAGGCAGCAAATGTTACAATCTAAATGTCCTAAAATTGATGCTTTGTTGTTTACCCATGAACATGCCGATCATACTGCGGGTTTAGATGACATTCGACCGTTCTTTTTTAAGCAAGGAGCCATTGCTATTTATGCTCATGATAGAGTTTTGAAAAATTTAGAAAAAAGATTCGATTATATATTTCAAACCGAAAACAAATATCCGGGCGCTCCTTCGGTTATAGAGAATGAAGTAATTCAAAACAAACCATTTACGGTGAATAAGGAAGTAATTATACCAATTAATGCCTACCACGGTTCGTTGCAAGTTTTTGGTTATCGAATCCAAGATTTTGTCTATTTAACCGATGTTAAAACGATTGAAGCTGCTGAAATCCAAAAAATTAAAAAATGTGAGGTCTTAGTTGTAAACTGTTTAAGAGAAGAGCCACATGATACACATTTTAATTTAGAGGAAGTATTACATTTCATATCTTTGGTGCAACCTAAAAAAACGTATTTAACACACATTAGCCATTTGTTTGGTTTTCATGAAGAAATTCAAAAAAAATTACCAGAAAATGTTTTTGTAGCTTATGATAATCTTGAACTAACAATATAAACTTGAACTAAATTTATAAGAACTATGAAAAATGTAATTTTGTATGCTTTAATTTTCTCTTTATTGTTTAACGTATTTCAATATGTAAATTCAACTAAGATTTTAGAAGCTAAAGACAAAGAAGTAATAAAAGTAAAAGACCGCCTTAAAATTTCAAGAGATTCAGTTGCTAGTTTAGCGAATGCAAATTATTTTGCCTTAGAAAGTGATCAAGATGCACAGGAGTATTTTTACACTAACAATTTAGATTATCAAAAAATTGCTATAAAAGTAAAAGAAGACCTAATTACATTAAACGAAAATAAAAACGGAAACAAATTAGTACCCTACGAACCTATTGATGGTAAACCATTTTTGATTAACACATCAAAAATATTAAATCATAGATGGATTATTGCAGAATTTTCAAATGGTGATTTTTGGGGACAACTTCTTATCAAATACTTTGTTTCAGAAGGAAAATCAACTGAGTTTGAAACTGTGGAAACAATTTTATACGAAAGACAAACTAAAGAGTAAATAAAATACAGCACAATGTCTACTAACTCTACTAAAACCCAATTAGAATGTTATTTTGAGCAATTCAGAAAAGAAATAATTGGAGTTAATCAAAATTTTAAATCACCTTTTGGAGATAAAAAGATAATTTATACTGATTGGACGGCAAGCGGAAGGTTATATCGTCCCATTGAAGATAAATTAGTAAATGATTTTGGTCCTTTTGTAGCGAATACACATACTGAAACTTCAGTTACAGGTACTGCTATGACAATGGCATATCATGAAGCACGTCACATTATCAAACACCATGTAAACGCTTTTGATTCGGATATTTTAATTACTGATGGAACCGGAATGACTGGTGTAGTGAATAAATTCCAACGTATTTTAGGACTACGAATTCCAGAAAATTTAAAAGAATTTACAGCAATTCCAATTGAGTTGAAACCAATTGTTTTTATTTCACACATGGAGCATCATTCTAATCAAACTTCATGGTTAGAAACTATTGCAGATGTAGTGGTAATTCCAGCTGATGAAAACGGTTTGTTCTGTATGAACCAATTAAAGATTTTATTAGAAAAATATAAAGAAAGAAGTTTTAAAATTGCGTCAATTACTTCTTGTTCAAACGTAACCGGAATTAGAACGCCTTATCATGATGTTGCAAAATTAATGCATCAAAACAACGGAGTTTGCTTTGTGGATTTTGCTTGTTCGGGTCCGTATGTGCATATAAACATGCATCCAGAAGATGCTGAAAGTTATTTAGATGCCATTTTCTTTTCACCACATAAATTTTTAGGAGGACCTGGTACTTCAGGTGTTTTAATTTTTAATAAAAATTTATATAAAAACAACGTTCCAGATTGTCCTGGTGGCGGAACTGTAAGTTGGACAAACCCATGGGGAGAACACAAGTACATTGATAATATTGAAGATAGAGAAGATGGTGGAACTCCAGGTTTCTTACAAGTAATGAAAACGGCTTTAGCTATTCAATTGAAGGAAAAAATGGGCGTTCAGAATATTTTAGACCGCGAACATGAGTTGGTTGATTATATTTTTTCGGAATTAAATTCAATTGATAATTTACATATTCTTGCCAATCAACATCAAGATAGGTTAGGGGTTATTTCATTTTATATTGATGATTTACACTTTAATTTAGGTGTAAAATTATTAAACGATAAATTTGGAATTCAAACCCGAGGCGGTTGTAGTTGTGCAGGAACTTACGGACATTATTTGTTACACGTAGATCAAGAAACTTCGCACGATTTGGTTTGTAAAATTTCTTCAGGTGATTTAATTCAAAAACCAGGATGGATTCGTATGTCAATTCATCCAACTACTACTTCAGAAGAGATTGAATTTGTTTGTGATAATATTAAGACACTAGCTGCCAATCACAAAGAATGGGGAGCCGATTACGAATACAATCCGAAAACCAACGAATTTGTTCATAACAACGCCAAAAATGACATTCAAGAAATGGTTCACAATTGGTTTAAGGTATAATAAAGAAAAAGCTCAGTAATTACTGAGCTTTTTCTTTGATATGTTTCCATCTCTTGTGTGTCCAAAAATAATATTCAGGTGCTTCGTAAATTTGTTCTTCGACAAGTTTTAGGAATTTATCAGTAATTCCATAGTTGGGAACAGATTGAACATCATCTGAAAGTACTTCAAAACTAGCTTCATAATAGCCTCTTTTTACTTTCTTAACTCTTAAAAAAATCACATTCATATCAAAACGTTTCGCAAGCATTTCTGCTCCTGTATGAACAGGCACAATATGCCCCATAAATGAAGCTGAGTGATGTTCCGAATTTGGTCTAGGTGATTGATCGCTCGCAAAACCAAAAAGCGACATTACATTTTTTTTATAATTCTCAGTTATAGTAGGTAATGTCTCTTTAGTTGTTATTAATTCAGCTTTAAATTTTGAACGAATATTTTTAACCAATTTGTCAAAATGCGGATTTGCTAATTTTTTATAAATACCATATCCTTTACAATTGATATAATAATTCATTGAAACAACCCATTCATAGCTGGCATAATGTGCACACATTAAGGCAATACTTTTGTTCTTTTTTTCCAATTCATAATACACTTCCATATTGCTAAAAGTAAAACGTTTTTCAATCTCTTTTTGCGAAATAGAAATAGTCTTAATCATTTCTAAAAACATATCACATAAATGGATGTAGAATTTTTTTTCAATTACAAGGCGCTCTTTATCAGATAAATGAGGTAATGCTAGTTTGATGTTATTGCGAACCACTTTTTTTCGATACCCAATAATATTATACGTTAAAAAACAAACAAAATCTGAGAATAAATAAAAAATACGGTAGGGTAGTATAGATATTATCCACAAAAAAGGATAAATTATGAGGTAAATTAATAATTGCATTCGTGTAATTTTTTACAAATATACTTTTTTAGTTGGAAGTAAATTTGCCAAAGTATTCATAAATTTACAAAAAAATACATTTCATGAATATTATTTTATTAGTTGTAATTGTGATAAACGCTTTAATTAGCTACAAAGCGATAAACGATTCGTACTTTTTTAGAAAACACGAATTTCACATAGGTAGCATAAAATCGGGCGAGCAATTGCGCATAATAAGTTCGGGTTTTTTACATGTTGATTTCCAACATTTGTTTTTTAATATGTTTACCTTGTATTTTTTTGCACCCTATGTTATTTTTAATACTTCAGCAGTTTACTTTTTATACATTTATATGGGAAGTTTAATCGCTGGAAATTTGTTAACTTTTTATTTTCATAAAAACGATTATTCGTATCGAGCTGTTGGTGCTTCAGGTGCTGTTACAGGTGTTATTTTTAGTGCTATTTTGCTAGAACCTAATTTATATATGTATGGTTTTATACCAGGATATATTTTTGGATTTGCGTATCTGTTGTTTTCAATTTATGGTATGAAAGCAAAAAATGATAACATTGGACATGTGGCACACTTTGGAGGTGCAATAGGAGGTTATACAATTACATTGTCAAAATATCCTCAACTTATTTCAACAGAACCTTTAACCGTTGGCGCATTACTAGTGCCTATTGTGGTTTTGTTTATACTCCAAAAAATAAATAAGTTGTAAATTTCATTCATTTTTGGCACAATACTTGAAAACTATAAACTATTAAAATAATAAACACATGAAAAAAATACTTTTAATTTGTTTGTCAGCAGTAAATATGTTACAAGCACAAGAGGTGAAAACAGTTCCGCAAATTAGTGTTTCTGGAGAAGGTAGAATTAAGGTTACACCAGACGAAGCTCTAATTACTTTGTCTATTGAAAACACAGGAAAAGAAGTTGTTGAAGTGAAAAAGAAAAACGATGAAATTGTAGATAAAATCATCAAGTTAATCAAACAACGTGGTATTGCTGCAACGGATTATCAAACACAAAACGTTAATTTACATAAAAACTACGATTATAATACTAAAAAATACAATTATTTAGCCAGTCAGACCATTTCAATTCATTTAAAGGATTTGAGTAAGTATGACAAGTTAATGATGGATCTAGTTGAAAGTGGCGTTAATGCAATTCAGGGTGTTGAGTTCAAATCATCTAAAATTAAAGAATTTGAGCGCGAGGCTCGCATAAAAGCGATGAAAGATGCTAAACAAAAAGCAGAAGATTACGTGTCGGTTTTAACTGGACAAAAAGTAGGGAAGGCGTTAATTATTTCTGATAATTCGAGTGCCAATTATCCAAGACCTGTTTATGCTTCTATGATGAAATCTGATAATGTAGCTTATGAGCAAATACCTGAGAGAGAAACCTTAGCAATAGGAGAAATTGAAGTAGTTTCTTCGGTATCGGTTTCTTTTGTTTTAGAATAACTATTTGGTCAAACATTAATATTAAAGCGAAAAAAATAATATTGAGGGAATTTATTTAGAACAGATATTTTCTGAATTATTTCTATATTCAAATTTTTCTCAAACATCTTATTCATAGACGATTTAAAAGACGATCAATTCTATGATTTGTATGCAAAAAGAAAAATGTACTTAACGAAGTAATACTAAAAATCCCAATCGAAAGATTGGGATTTTTTATTTTGGACCCATTGTGGATTTTATAAATGTAGTATGTGTTCATAAGCGTGATGCCTGCGCTAGAAAGACTTGTTTGTATTGCTTTGTTTCAAATAAAGATTTAAATTTTCTACAAGTTCTCTTTTTTTACAACTAATGAGTATAGGTTTTAAAGAAAAAGTTCCATTGAAATATTTAGCATTCAATTTCATAATCAAACGTTTATATGAATTTGTTTCTTTTTTTAAAAACAAGGATGGAGATTTGACTTCAATTGAAATTTGATTTGCTGGGTAATTCAATTGATATTTTATTTTTTTTATCTCTCTCCAAGCATATATCACATTGTTTACATTATCAATTAATTCTTTTTCGGTTAAGATAAGTGCTGGTTTGATTTTGATTAAATGTTTGGAAAATCGAAAAAGATTTGGAATAGCTTCGTTAGATATTATGAAAAGTAAAAATCCTAGAAAAAAAACTGCTGAGTATGCTTTTATACTCAATAATGACAATATAATATAATTCCTAATATTGTGAAAAGAAAAAGAAAAACAATCAAACCTACAATCACTGCGAAAGGAGAGAATTTATATTGAATTTCTTTATTAGACATTTTAGTTTTAAAATTATATCTTACTCACAGCCGTTTCATATTTTGCATTCACGATATTCCAATCGATTACGTTGAAAATAGCGGTTAAATATTCGTTGCGTTTGTTTTGGTAATTTAAGTAGTAGGCGTGCTCCCAAACGTCAATAGCTAAAATAGGCGTGCCTCTTACTTCGGCGTTAGGCATTAAGGGGTTGTCTTGGTTGGCGGTGCTGGTAACGGCTAATTTTCCTTCACGGGTAACTACTAACCATGCCCAACCGCTTCCAAATTGTCCTGCAGCGGCATCTGTAAGTTGTTTTTGTAAGTTGTCAAATGAACCTAATTCTGCGGTAATGGCTTCGGCAAGTGCGCCAGTAGGAGTGCCACCACCTTTTGGATTTAAAATTTCGAAAAATAAATTATGGTTGTAATAACCACCTGCATTGTTTCGGATTTCTTTATTGTTTACGTCTAAGTTTTTTAGAATGTCTTCTACGGTTTTTAGTTCTAAATCGGTACCAATAACGGCTTTATTTAGTTTGTTAGCGTACCCTAAATGGTGTTTAGAATAATGAATTTCCATCGTACGACCATCAATATGTGGTTGTAGACCGTCGTATGCATATTTTAAACCGCGCATTTGAAAAATACCTCCTTCGGTTGTTTTTACATCGGCAGGATTTCCTAAGGCTGAAATTTTAGTTTCAACTTCGGGATCTGGAATTTTAACTTCTTCTAATTCGTTTTCCTTTTTACAGCTCGTCATCATAAATGATATACAAGCCAAAATCAACAGTGACTTTTTCATTTTAATGCAGATTATAAGTTGCGTTCTTTTAGTAATTTATTGATAATGCTAATGTACTCTTCTTTCGCATCATCTGGTTTCAGATGTTTTACTTGCATCCAAGCATTTAATTTGAATGCATTTCGAATATCTTGAGGATTTTGAAATAATAAAGGGTTGGTGGTTTCTGAGGTAGCTTGTTTGTATAAACCATACAATATTAATTGCATATCCTGTGGCACTGATTCTTGTGGAATCAATTGTGCATTAGTAAATGCTTCGTCAAATAACGTATTAATATCCTTTTCGTTCATTCTTTATGCTTTTTTACTAATAACGGTTTTATTTCCGATTGCTTTATCACCTAATTTAACATTGATTTCTGTTCCTAAAGGTAAATAGATATCTACTCTTGAACCAAATTTGATGAATCCAGCGTCTTTTCCTTGAACAACTCTCATTCCTTCTTTAGCATAATTAACAATACGTCTTGCTAAAGCACCTGCAATTTGACGGTATAGGATTTCTCCATACACTCTATTGTTGATAACAACCGTAGTTCTTTCGTTTTCTTCACTAGCTTTCGGGTGCCAAGCAACTAAATACTTACCAGGATGATATTTGCTGTATTTTACGATTCCGTTTACACAATAACGCGTAACGTGAACATTTATCGGTGACATAAAAATAGATACCATCAAACGTTTGTCTTTGAAATATTCAGGTTCGTAAACTTCTTCAATAACAACTACTTTTCCGTCTACTGGAGCCAAGATATGGTTGTCGCTATTGTCAGCAACTCGTGTAGGATTTCTAAAAAATTGCAATACTAATAGTAGTATTACTAGTGCAAATAAGAACACCACAGTTCTTAACCAATTAATATCTTTTAAAAAATAATCTGCCGAAAAAATTATACCCACAACTAAAAGTAGGGTAATTAAAATAATTTTTGAACCTTCTTTATGAAACATAGTATAAAATTAAATAAAATAAATTAATAAATGGAATGACAAATATAATACTATCTAGTCGATCTAAAATACCTCCATGACCGGGCATTATATTTCCGGTATCTTTTATTCCGGCAACGCGTTTTAGTTTCGATTCGATTAAATCACCTAAAGTGCTAAAAATACTCACAATGGCAGCAATAACAATCCAAATATATAAATTAGATGCCGTGATGTAGTATTGTGCTAGTAGTGCGCCTCCAATAATTGTAAATACTAATCCTCCAGCAAAACCTTCAATTGTTTTCTTGGGAGAAACACTTGGAAAAAGTTTGTTTTTTCCAATGTTTTTTCCAACCAAATAAGCAAAAGTGTCGTTTGTCCAAATTAAAACAATGATAGAGATTAGAATCTTTGGATTGTATCCTTTCACGCCCATGGCAATATAATTCGCTAAGATAAAAGGAAGAATTACATATCCAAACAGTAAAAAGTAGCGGGTATAAAGCTGAAAATTGGTTTTTTTGGTATTGAAAAGATATAATAACAACTTAATAGCAATTATTATTCCAATTGTAGTTAATGCTGTATTTAAATTTAAATCAGAGTTTTTATTCCATAAGAAATAATAAGCTGTTGCCGAAATGGGTAAACTTATGTGGAAGTTTAATTCACACATTTTGCAAAACTCATATACACCTATGAGTAGAAAAGCACCAAAAAGAATTGCTAAACCTTCCCTAGAATAAGAAATACAGCCTAATAATAAAAGTACATAAACGGCTCCAGATAATGCTCTTTTTAGCGTTTCGTTCATTATTATAAATCTTCTAAAAGAAGTAGGTAGAGGTTTTTATGACAACTTCCGTAATGAAGAAAATCTTGCTCTTTTTCTTCTTCAAAGTATTTTATGGTTGTAATATTTGAAGGATAATTTTTTTCGTGAGCGTTTTTTATTCGCCTTAATCCATCGCTTTTGCTTTGTACAATTTGACTTGTAGTTGCAAAAATAATCATATTCGTAGGCAATTCGTTTGGTTTAAAGTGCTTAAATTGATTTGAAGAAAATAAGATAGAGCCTTCATCTGCAATTAAATTTTCACACGATGAAAGTATAAAAATAGGATTTGAAGCGTTATTATAGGTAAGCTTATTTATGTCAAGTAAATAAAGTAATCGATTGTCAAAACATTGTGCATTGCATTCAAACCAGTCATTTTCAGCTAATATGTTTTCAAAATTTTCCGAAATTTCTTCTAGATTTTCACAATAGATGAACTTACCTCCATTTTCTTTGAAATTGAAAGTAAATTGTTCGTCTATAGCCAACGTAACATCAGGAGAATAAGGACTCTTAACTTCTTGTTTGTTATCATTGTCTTCTTCATTTCCAGAAGTGCCGAAAAATTTTCTAAAAAGACTCATGTACTTTAGTTGCTTTTTATAGTGTGAGAATCAAAGATAAAAAAAAACTTAATTCTTTATGTAAAGAATTAAGTTTTTTATTAATATAATTTTGTTGATAACTCTTATTCTGTGGCTGGAATTTCAGCCTCTTTATCAAAAGGTCTTTTTCCAAAAATAGTTTCTAAATCATCTTTAAAAATAACTTCTTTTTCTATTAGAATATCAGCTAATTGAGTTAGTTTTTCTTTATTCGTTTCTAAAAGATGAATAGCTCTTTGGTATTGCTCTTCAATTAATTTAGAAATTTCAAAATCTATCACTTTTGCAGTTTCTTCAGAGTACGGTTTAGAAAAATTGTAATCAGACTGTCCTGATGAATCATAATAGGTAATATTTCCTAGCTTATCGTTCAATCCATAAATGGTTACCATTGCTCTTGCTTGGCGTGTAACTTTCTCTAAATCGCTCAATGCACCTGTTGAAATTTCATTAAAAATTACTTTTTCAGCAGCTCTTCCTCCCATAGTAGCACACATTTCGTCTAACATTTGGTCTGGTCGAACAATTAATCGTTCTTCTGGTAAATACCAAGCAGCTCCTAAACTCTGTCCACGAGGAACAATCGTCACTTTTACAAGTGGTGCGGCGTGTTCTAACATCCAACTAACTGTTGCGTGTCCAGCTTCGTGAATGGCAATTGCGCGTTTTTCTGCGGGAGTAACAATTTTATTTTTCTTTTCTAAACCACCAATAATTCTATCCACTGCATCTAAGAAATCTTGTTTATCCACCGCTTTTTTGTTGTTACGAGCCGCAATTAAGGCTGCTTCATTACAAACGTTAGCAATGTCAGCTCCTGAAAAACCAGGTGTTTGTTTTGCTAAAAATTCGGTATCTAATTCTTCAGATTTTTTTAATGGTTTTAAATGTACTTCAAATATTTCTTTACGTTCTCTAATGTCTGGTAAATCAACATAAATTTGTCTGTCAAAACGACCGGCACGTAATAGCGCTTTGTCTAAGACATCGGCACGGTTTGTTGCAGCTAAAACAATTACGTTTGAATTGGTTCCAAAACCATCCATTTCAGTTAATAACTGATTTAAAGTGTTTTCTCTCTCGTCATTTCCACCTGTCATGTTGTTTTTACCACGAGCTCTTCCCACAGCATCAATTTCATCAATAAAAATGATAGATGGTGATTTCTCTTTGGCTTGTTTAAATAAATCTCTAACACGAGATGCTCCAACTCCTACAAACATTTCCACAAAATCAGAACCTGATAAAGAGAAGAATGGAACTTTAGCTTCTCCAGCTACTGCTTTTGCTAATAAAGTTTTTCCTGTTCCTGGAGGTCCAACTAATAGAGCTCCTTTTGGGATTTTACCACCAATAGAAGTATATTTTTCCGGCGTTTTTAAAAACTCAACAATTTCTTGAATTTCTTCTTTTGCTCCTTCTAATCCGGCAACGTTTTCAAAAGTAACGCGTGTATCATTTTTTTCATCAAATAATTTTGCTTTTGATTTTCCAATGCTGAAGATTTGACCACCTCCGCCACCAGAACCACCAGACATTCTTCGCATCATAAAAATCCAAAGACCAATCAATATTACAATTGGCAATAGCATTGATATAACTTCACCCCACATGCTTTCAGGTTCTTTTTCATAATCTGAAAGTTTACCTTCGTTAGATGCTTTTTGTAAATTTTCTTGAAAAGTTTTTAAATCACCAATTTCAGTTAAATAGTGAGGTCCTTTAGTGTTTAATTTTCCTAAAACATCATTTTTTACTTTGTCATGCGCCTTATCGGTTAACGCTGTTTTTTTTAAGAAAACGGTTGCTTTAGTATTAGTAAAAACTACTTTTTCTACCTGATTTTTATCTAAATATTGGTAAAATTTTGATAATGTTGTTGGCGCAGGATTACTTAAATCAAGGCCTTTTGTAAATAAACTTATCGTAAAAAAAATAACTAGGACAAGAACAATACTCATCCACGGACTAAACTTAAAGTTAGAATTGCTATTTTGTGACATAAAAAATTAGTATTTGGTTTCTATAGTAGTGATTTTTGCATCACCCCATAAACTTTCAATTCGGTAGTATTCACGAATGTGTTTTTGAAAAACATGAACTACAATATTCACGTAATCCATTAAAACCCATTCTCCATTTTCTGCACCTTCAACGTGCCATGGTTTATCTTTTAATTCTTTAGAAACAATTTTTTGTATAGAACCTACAATTGCATTAACTTGTGTGTTGGAATTACCATTACAAATCACAAAGTAATCGCAAACCGTGTTGTCAATTGCTCTTAAATCAAGAATATCAATATTTTCTCCTTTTACTTCTTCAATCCCTTTGATGATGTTTGCTAATAAATCATCATTATTAATCTGCTTCTTCGCCATTTATTATTTTTGTATTTATGCAAAGGTATCATTTTTTGTCGTTATTTTTGAACCTTAACACAAGATTAAATTTTCTTACTACTATCATGAACATAATCAAACTCAATGCCATAGATTCTACCAATGCTTTTTTGAAGAGTTTGGCAAAAGATAAAACTACTGAAAATTTTACAATTGTAGTAGCCGAACACCAAACAAATGGTAAAGGACAAAGAGGTGCAGAGTGGCTTTCTCAAACTGGTAAGAACCTAACCTTTAGTGTTTTGTGTAATTTTAAGTTAAATGAGATTAGTTTATTTACACTAAATATAATTGCAGCGATAAGTATTGTTAAAGGTTTGAAAAAAGCTAGTAATTTGAATTTTCAAATAAAATGGCCGAACGACATTTTGGCAGAAAATAAGAAAATTGCCGGAATTTTAATAGAAAACAGCTTTAATGGACAAAACGACATTCAAACAATTATTGGTATAGGAATTAACGTAAACCAAGAAATTTTTAATCAGTTACCGCAGGCTTCTTCTTTATTTTTGTTAGATAACAAAGAATTTGATAAAGATGTTTTGCTGATAGAAATTGTGAACGAATTGAAAAGTAATTTAGAAGCAGTTAAATTGCTTGGTGAAGATTGTTTTTGGAATGAATACCATGAAATTTTATATAAAAAAGGCATAGTTTCTACCTTTGAAGATTTACAAAATAAGCGCTTCGTTGGTAAAATATTAGGTGTTACAAGAGAAGGAAAATTAGAGGTAGCGCTTGATAATGAAATGATTGCTGTATATGATTTGAAAGAAATTAAAATGTTGTACTAGATTAAACATTGCTTAAAAACACAAATCCTATGTTAAACTTGGTTAAAAAGATTTTCAAATTAAGTACATTTGTGACAATTTTATAAATAAGTATTCCTAAAATCTCATGGAAAAAAAAATATTCTCCCTTTTGTTCTCTACTCGTTTAATGGCTTTTTTGTTTATTGCTTTTGCACTAGCCATGGCGGCAGGAACTTTTATTGAAGATGCTTATAATACTGATACTGCTCGTGTTATTGTGTACAATGCTGTTTGGTTTGAAGTAATTATGGTCTTTTTTGTAATCAATTTTATTGGAAACATTAAACGTTATCAGTTACATAAAAAGGAAAATTGGGCTACCTTATTGTTACACCTTTCTTTTATTCTAATTATTGTAGGCGCTTTTATTACGCGTTACATAAGTTACGAAGGAATGATGCCAATTATAGAAGGCGAATCAGCAAATATTATTTATTCTGATAAGCCGTATTTAACGGTTATGGTGGATGGTAATTACAAAGGTGAAATGAAACGTAAGACTTTTGAAAAGAGTTTGATTTTAGCTCCTGAAATAAATGAGGATGCCTTTTTGAATACTTTTGCGAGTAACGATTTCTCAATGGGTGGCGAATTCAGTGGTATTCCATTTGAAGTAGAATATCAAGAGTTTGTGATGAACGCAACTGAAACGGTTGTGCCTTCTGAAGCTGGAAAGTTGATGATTAAAATGGTTGAGTCGAGTGGAGGAACACGTCACGAGCACTATTTAAAAGAAGGTGAAGTTCAAAATTTACACAACGTACTTTTTGCTTTTAATAAATATACAGAAGGCGCTATCAACATTACAAAAATTGCAGAAGCCTATACGATTCAAACACCTTTTGAAGGTAATTTTATGCGAATGGCAGATAAGTTACAAGGTAAAGTTGCGAAAGATTCGGTACAGACTTTAATGTTACGTTCGTTGTATAATATTGGTGGGGCTCAGTTTGTATTTCCAGAGCCAGCAATTAAAGGCGACTTGGCTTTCAAATCGAATAATGATTTCAAAGACAAACAAACCGATGATGCCTTAAAAGTGAAAATCAAAACACAAGGAAAAGAAGAAGTTTTAACCTTAGTAGGAGCAAGAGGAAAACAAGGTGTGCCACAAAGTGTAAAAATGGGTGATTTAGAATTTACCTTATTCTTTGGAAGTAAAGTTTACAACACACCTTTTACAGTCAAATTAGACGATTTTATTGCGGATAAATATCCTGGAACTGAAAACAGTTATTCGGCTTTCAAAAGTAAAATCGAAGTTATTGATTCTGAACAAGGAAAAACATTTAAAGACAGTGTTTTTATGAACAATATTTTAGATTACAGAGGATTTAGATTCTTTCAAGCCGGATTTGATCCAGACGAAAAGGGAACAAATTTATCGGTGAGTCACGATTTCTGGGGTACTTGGATTACATATATTGGCTATTTCTTGTTGTATTTTGGTTTAATGGCGATTTTATTCAATAAAAATACTCGTTTTGCTAGTTTAAAAGAGAAATTAGAAAAAGTAAAGACAAAGAAAGCAGGTTTATTAAGCGTGTTTTTGATTTTATTTTCGACTTTAACTTTTGCTCAAGAGCACAATCACCAACCCAGTAAAGAAGAAATCCTAAAATTATTAAAGGAGCACGAAATTTCGAAAGAGCATGCGAGCGAATTTGGAAAAGTAGTAATTCAAGACAACGGGCGAATGAAGCCTATTAATACGTTTTCATCTGAATTACTTCGTAAAGTATCAAAAAGTGATACGTATGAAGGTATGAATTCGGATCAAGCGTTTTTATCGATGACACAATTTCCTCAATATTGGTATGGATTGCCAATCATTTATTTGAAAAGAGGAAATGATAGTATTCGTAAATTAATTGGTGTTGAAAAAGAAGCAAAATATGCGCCACTTATCTCATTTTTTGACGAAACAGGAAATTACAAATTAGCTAAATTTTTAGAAACCGCTTATAAAGAACCCGTTCCAAATCAATTTCAAAAAGATTTTATTGATGCAGATAAGAAAGTAAACCTTTTATATTCGGCTTTAAGCGGACAAATTTTGAAAGTATTCCCTATTCCTGGTGATAAATCTAATAAATGGGTATCATTTTTAGAAGTAAATCAACCAACAGGAACCGCTTTAGATTCAATTAAAAACGTAATGCCTTTTTACTTAAATGCTTTGGAAAAAGCTTCGAAAAGTAATAATTACGAATTACCTAATAGCCTTTTAAAAGGATTAACGGAATACCAAAAGAAATACGGAAAAGCAGTAATGCTTTCGGAAAGTAAAATTAGCTCTGAAATAACCTACAACAAATACGATATTTTCAAACGATTATATTATATGTATATGTTAGCCGGGGTTTTAATGTTAGCTTTCTGTATTGTTCAAATTTTCAAAGATTCAAAAACAATCCGAACGATTATTAATGTTTTTCATGGATTAATTGGTTTGTTTTTTGTTTTGCACTTAGCAGGTTTAATTGTTAGATGGTACATTTCAGGTCACGCGCCATGGAGTGATGCCTATGAAAGTATGATTTATGTAGCTTGGGCAACCATGTTCTTTGGATTGGCTTTTGGAAAAGATTCAAAACTTACAGTAGCTTCAACAGCTTTTGTAACGGCAATGATTTTAATGATTGCCCATTGGAATTGGATGGATCCAACAATTGGAAACTTACAACCCGTTTTAAATTCATATTGGTTAATGATTCACGTAGCGGTCATTGTAGCAAGTTACGGGCCTTTTACTTTAGCAATGATTTTAGGTCTAGTTTCATTATTCTTAATGATTTTTACAAATGAAAAGAACAAAGAGAAAATGAAATTAAGCATTGATGAAATCACACACATCAACGAAATGGCGATAACCGTTGGTTTAGTCATGTTAACCATAGGAAACTTCTTAGGTGGTCAATGGGCAAACGAAAGTTGGGGTCGTTATTGGGGTTGGGATCCAAAAGAAACTTGGGCATTAATTAGTATTATGGTGTATGCTTTTGTAATTCACGCGCGTTTTGTTCCAGCATTAAGAGGAAGATGGATTTATAACGTTATGAGTGTTTTAGCTTTCGCTTCCATTTTAATGACGTATTTTGGAGTGAATTTCCACTTAAGTGGTTTACACAGTTATGCTTCGGGTGAAAAACAAAACGTAACTTATTACTTTATTATTTTAGCAATTGTTTTAGTAATAGCCACAATAGCTTACTTTCCGTATAAGAAGTA